>ENA-OPAC01001405-OPAC01001405.1-human-gut-metagenome-genome-assembly--contig:-NODE-1405-length-11224-cov-1.610708_pt1 | contig 11224 bp, 11 predicted proteins | sample MGYA00241052_ERZ501420 | MGnify/ENA primary metagenome ERZ501420 (study PRJEB25962, sample SAMEA2042513) | human gut metagenome | biome: human gut; feature: human-associated habitat; material: faeces... | reverse complement strand
GACAGCATTTGTGTTGAATATCGCACAGAAAGCGGCAGTCAGGGATCACGTTCCAACAGCGATCTTTAGTCTGGAGATGTCGAAAGAACAGCTTGTAACCCGTATGATGGCGATGGAAGCGATGGTAGATTCACAATCTATCCGTACTGGTGATCTTCAGGAAACCGACTGGGAGAAGATCATGGAAAGTGCGGGAACGATCGGTCGTTCTCCATTGATCATTGATGATACACCAGGTATTACGATCGCAGAATTACGATCTAAGTGTCGTAGATACAAACAGATTCATGGACTGGACCTGATCATTATCGACTACCTGCAGTTGATGTCAGGTGGTAAGCGTTCTGAATCCAGACAGCAGGAGATTTCAGAGATCTCAAGATCGTTAAAAGCATTAGCAAGAGAGATGAATGCACCAGTGATCGCATTATCTCAGCTAAGTCGAAGAGTTGAAGAGAGAAAACCAGCCAAGCCAATGCTATCAGATCTTCGTGAGTCAGGATCGATCGAGCAGGATGCCGACGTTGTTATGTTTATTTATCGTGATGAATATTATAATGAAGATTCCGAGAAGAAAGGAATTGCAGAGATCATCGTCGACAAACAGCGAAATGGTTCAACAGGTAGTGTAGAGCTTGTATGGCTCGGACAATACACCAAATTTGGCAATAAAGAGAGAGCACCACATTAATTTTTGGGTGCTTTTTCTTACATATATAATTGGATAAAATATACAAATAAAACAAAGTTCTACAATTTTGAAACAAGATCAAATGATGTGATTGAATAAGGGGGTATCTTATGTTATCATTTCTATTTCCTCCGATCTGTCCGTTATGTGCCAAAGAATTATTGGACAAAGGAGAACATATCTGTAAAATATGCAGTAAAAAGCAGATTTTTATCAAAGAACCCACATGTTATTCTTGTGGAAAATCAATGAAGAATCAGGAAAAAGAATATTGCAGTGACTGCAGACAGCATCCGAAGAATTTTGAACGTGGTATGGGGTTATGTATTTACCAGAAACCAGTTACTGATTCACTGGCTGCGATCAAATATAAGAATGAGAGAAAGTTTGCACAGTATTATTTGGAAGAAATTCGAAAAAGAAAATACAGGGAATTGCTGCGACTAAAAGCAGATGCGGTAATTCCGGTGCCGATTCATAAAAAAAAGAGAAGAAAGAGAGGGTTTAATCAGGCAGAAATCTTTGCAAAGGGGATTGCAGAGATGTTGGATCAACCGATGTATACAAAGATTGTGGAAAGAATCCATGATACGAAACCACAGAAACAATTAAGCCCAGGAGAGAGAAAAAACAATTTAAAGAAAGCTTTTCGTGGAAATTTGAAAGAATATCAGAAAGCAGGGATGCCGAAAAGGGTATTGGTGATAGATGACATTTATACGACAGGATCAACAGCGGAAGCAGTGACGACAGCGTTAAAACAATTGGGAGTGCAGGAAGTTTATGTATTTTGCATAGCGATCGGAAAAGGATTTTCCTGATATTTCCGTCATGGTGTTTTATGTACTAGTTTGTTATAATAGGGGCTGGTATATTTGTTGAAGGATATTATTTAGAAAGAGGAAAATAGATGGAACAACGATATGATTTAAGCGGATCATTGCTTCACTGGTACGATTATAATAAACGGATCTTACCATGGAGAGAGAATAAAGATCCATACAGAATCTGGATTTCCGAGATCATGCTGCAACAGACAAGAGTGGAAGCGGTAAAGCCGTATTTTGATCGTTTTATGGAAGTACTGCCAACGGTTTATGATCTTGCCAAAGTAGAGGATGACCGGTTGATGAAATTGTGGGAAGGACTTGGTTATTACAATCGAGCAAGGAATTTAAAAGCAGCAGCACAGACGATCGTTGAAGAATATGGTGGACAACTGCCTGCTGATTATGATAAATTATTATCGCTGAAGGGCATTGGAATGTATACAGCAGGAGCAATCGGATCGATCGCATTTGAATTACAGGTTCCTGCAGTCGATGGAAATGTTCTTCGTGTGCTGACTAGATTGTGGGGAGATGATTCTGATATTCTCAAAGATAAGACAAAGAAAGCGATGGGAAGAAGAGTCATGGAATTTATGCCGGAAGACCGACCGGGAGATTTTAATCAGGCATTGATCGAACTTGGAGCAACTGTTTGCGTGCCGAATGGGCAGCCATTATGTGATCAATGTCCATGGGATACAGTCTGTAAGGCATATAAAGAAGATCTCATTGATCAATTACCGGTCAAGACACCAAAGAAGGCAAGACGGATTGAACATAAGACTATATTTTTATTAGAATGCGGAGAGCAGATCGCAATCCATAAAAGAGGAGACAAAGGATTGCTTGCTGGACTATGGGAGTTCCCGAATGAAGATAAGAAAATGGATGCCGAAGATATCAAGGAATGGATGGCAGAGCATCATATGGAAGATGCGAAGACAAAAGCAGCAGGAAAGGGAAAACATATTTTCAGTCATGTGGAATGGCACATGGAAGGAGTAAGAATTTCCTTGAAAACACCGATTCAGAGTGAAAATTACGTCTGGGTACTAAAAAAAGAACTAGAAAATACGTATGCATTGCCGTCAGCATTTGAAATATTCCGTAAGATATTGTAAAATAGAAGTTACGTATATAATTATGGAATGTAAAATTCCATAAAAGCTAAATTATTATTAAAAAGGAGAACAGATTATGAAAAAGTTTTTAACAATCGCATTAGCTGGTGTACTGGCAGCATCTATGCTGTTTACAGGATGTAGCAAAAAAGAAGAAAGCAAAGTTCCAGACAAACTGATCGTAGGAACAAACGCAGAATTTCCACCATTCGAATATATGAATGATAAGAAACAGCCAGACGGTTTCGATATTGCCATGATCAAAGAAATCGGAAAACGTATGGACAAAAAGGTTGAGATCCAGAACATGGAATTCAAATCTCTGATCGGTGCTATGGAATCTGAATCTATCAATACAGTTATTGCTGGAATGACTAAGACAGCAGAACGTGAAGAATCTGTAGATTTTTCAGACAGCTATTATACATCTAATCAGGCGATCATCTTAAAGAAAGACAGTAAGATCAAGAAATTATCTCAGTTAAGTGGAAAGAAGATCGGTGTTCAGGAAGGAACAACTGGTGATATCATTTCTTCTGGAGAAAAATTTGGTGAAAAGAACAAAGTCATCGTAAAGAAAGCAACAGTAAAACGTTATAAAAAAGGTGTTGACGCTGTTATGGACCTGAAAAATGGTGCAATTGATGCGGTTGTTATTGATGAAAAACCAGCACAGGAATTTGTGAAAAACAATGCGAAGAAGTTAAAATTAGTTGTTGACTCTGCAGGTGCGGAATACTACTGTATCGCAATTACAAAAGGTAACACAGCATACAAAGAAGAGATCAACAAACAGATCAAAGCAATCAAAAAAGACGGAACATATGATAAGCTGAAAGCAAAATACATTGATTCCGCAAACTAGGAAATTAGGAAGGTAAGGTTTCAAAATGTTAGATTCATTTTACAGAGCGTTTGTCGCCGAGCAGCGCTATCTGCTGTATCTTGATGGATTAAAGGTGACGATCTTAGTATCTGTCATTGCAATTCTTATTGATGTAGCGCTTGGTACGATCTTGGCGTTAATGCGCTTGACGGCAGAGCAGAAAGGAAAGAGTACACTTTTATCAAAGATCGCATACGTGTACATTGATATCATCCGTGGAACACCAACATTGACACAGTTGATGATCATGTATTTCGTTATTTTAAAAGGTCAGAATGGACTGCTTGTAGGTTCCTTAACCTTTGGTTTGAACAGTGCAGCTTATGTTGCTGAGATCATCCGTGCAGGAATTCAGGCGGTTGATCAGGGACAGATGGAAGGTGGACGTTCTCTTGGATTATCCTATGTACAGACAATGAAAGATATTATCTTGCCTCAGGCGATCAAGAATATTCTTCCTGCCCTTGGAAATGAATTTATCGTACTGATCAAGGAAACATCTATATTAGGATATGTAGCGATCGTTGACCTGACAAAGGTATCAGATTTTGTAATTTCAAGAATCTTCGAAGCACTGGCACCATTGCTTGGAACAGCATTGATCTATTATGTGATCGTTAAGATTCTGACTCTTGGATTAAACGCATTAGAAAGGAGACTGAGACAAAGTGATAGACGTTAAGAATTTACATAAATATTTCGGATCTCTGGAAGTGTTAAAAGGCATTGACTGCCATATTGACAAAGGAGAATGCGTTTGCGTGATCGGACCATCCGGATCTGGAAAGAGTACATTTTTAAGATGCTTAAACTTATTAGAGACTCCGACAAAGGGAGATATTGTCATCGATGATATGCATTTGACAGAGAAAGACTTTGATGTAGATGCGATGAGAAAACGAGTTGGAATGGTATTTCAGCATTTTAACTTATTCCCACATCTGACAATCCTTGAGAATGTTACATTAGCTCCGATCCGTCACAAGATGATGACAGAAGAGCAGGCAAAAGAAAAAGCGATGGAATTGTTAAACCGTGTAGGCGTTGGTGATAAAGCTGATAATTATCCAGCGCAGTTATCTGGTGGACAGAAACAGCGTGTAGCGATCGCAAGATCACTGGCATTATCACCAGAAGTCATGCTGTTTGATGAACCAACTTCAGCACTTGATCCTGAGATGGTTGGAGAAGTATTAGAAGTTATGAAACAGCTTGCCCAAGAAGGTATGACAATGGTTGTCGTAACTCATGAGATGGGATTTGCAAGAGAAGTTGCCAATCGTGTATTTTTCATGGATGGTGGAGGAATCCTTGAAGAAGGAACACCAGAACAGATTTTTGACCATCCACAGGAAGAGCGAACAAAGGCATTTTTAAGCAAAGTATTATAAAAGATCATAAGAATAAGAAGGAAGATACACATACTTTAATGTTATATCTCCCTTCTTTTTTTATATAAAAAAAGAAATTTGATATTAATTTAGGAAATCTTTGTATAATTCAGGTTTCTCGATGGAAAACGACAAAATGATGTGCTATCATAAAAGGGTATTTAAGTAAATTAGGGGAATATATCAAATAAAAATAGGAAGGGGATAAGAAGTGAACCAGAATGTAAAGATAACCAGACAACAGGCAGCAGAAGAAGCTAAGATGCTGGAGAAAGTATTTGATGTTGTCAGGTTTTTGGAGGGGGATTTTTTTGAGCAGATGCAAGATGATCCACGCATTGGAGTAAAAATTGGAATGTGTCAGTGCTATGATTTTTGGAAGAAGAATAAACCATGTGAGAATTGTACATCAATGAAAGCATACGCGGAGAAGAAACAAAAAACAAAACTGGAATTTTTGGATGCAGATGTTTTTTTGGTGATTTCAAGATATTTGGAAATAGATGATGAAGCATGTGTCATGGAACTTGTTAAGCATCTTGAGAATGATACGTTGATCGATACCGATGGAAGGGACAAACTTGTTGGCAAGTTAAAAGGGTATCAGGATAAATTATACATAGATCCGGTAACAGGCGTTTACAATCGAAGATATTTTGAAGATGAGATTCGTAATATGCAGAATTCAGCAGGGGTTGCGATGATCGATCTGGATGATTTTAAATTGTATAATGATATTTATGGACATGATATGGGAGATCAGGTTCTCTGTATTGTTGCGGATGTGATCAAGAATTGTATTCGCAAGACAGATAAGTTAATACGTTATGGCGGAGATGAATTTTTATTGATCTTGTCGGATATGGTAAGAGGTACTTTGCGTGGAAAACTGCTTCAGATTCAAGAGGCTATTGAGAATGCAACGATTCCAAACTGCCCTAGATTGAAGCTTACAGCAAGTATTGGAGGAGTGATATCGGAAGATGGGAAGATCGATGAGGCGATCGCGAAAGCAGACCAGTTGATGTATAAGGCAAAAGATCATAAGGCACAGGTCATAACAGAATGTGATAAAACGATATTTAAAAAGGAAAAAATTCAGAATAAACCTAGAATTTTGATCGTTGATGCTTCAGAATTTAACCGTGCGATCTTGAAAGAGATTTTAGAGGAAACCTACGAAATCATAGAAGCTGATGGTGGAAATGAAGCATTGCATAAGATCGATGAATATGGAATGAAAATTTCGCTTGTACTATTAGATATCATTATGCCAGAAAAGGATGGTTTTGAAGTTTTGAAATATATGGAAGAAGAGCGTTTAATCTCAGATATTCCAGTTATTATAATCTCAAGTGAGGATTCTGCGAATTATATCAGAAGAGCTTATGAGATGGGAGTTTCTGATTATATTAACCGCCCATTTGATGCCAATATTGTCTATCAGAGAGTATCTAATACAGTGAAATTATATGCAAAACAAAGAAGATTGATGGCAATGGTTACAAGAGTTTAGGACATTATTTACAAACAGATCATACGAGGTAAACTATGCAGTTAAAGAAGCTTATGATTGAAGTCATGGTCTTTTTCGTATTAGGCTGCTTTCTTTGTGCATGTGGAAAGACAAAAGATCAGACTAGAAAAACAACAAAAGATGCGAACAAAGAGATTATGATCGGTGGAGACAATTATCCGCCATTTAACTATACCGATGAGAATGGCAATCAGGCAGGAATCGATGTAGAATTTGCCAGAGAAGCCTTTCATCGTATGGGTTATAAGCCGGTCTTTGTAAATATTGATTGGGAGAATAAGAAAAATCTTGTGGAACAAGGAAAAATAGATTGTATATGGGCGTGCTTTTCAGTGACAGGAAGAGAAAATGATTATCACTGGGCAGGTCCTTATATGCTGAGCCGTCAGGTGATCGCAGTGAACGACAGCAGCAAGATCAATAAGTTGTCTGATCTTAAGAATAAAATCATTGCGGTTCAGTCTACAACCAAACCAGAGGAATTATTTCTAAAACAAACAGATCCCAAAATACCAAAAGTAAAACAAGTCTACAGTATGGAAAACAGAGAATTGATCTATACTTCTCTGAGCAGAGGATATGTAGACGCTATTGCAGCACATGAGATCTCGATCAGACAGTATATGTCTGATTTTGAAGCAAAATACAGAATTCTTGATGAAGATATTCTTGAGACTGGAATTGGTGTTGCGTTTGCAAAAAATGATAAAAGAGGAATAGAAAAAGAACTGTCAAAGACATTAAAAGCAATGGTCAAAGATGGAAGTGCCAAAAAAATTCTACAAAAATATGTTCCTGATGCAGAAAAATATCTGGAGGTGAACAGCCTTGAGAGATAAAGCGGATAAAAGGTTATGGACATTGAGTATTGTTGGCTGTGTGATCGTTGTCTTGACAGTTCTTTTTGTGTCCGTAAAAATAGAAACAAACAATACCAAAAACAGGATTCATTCGACGATGGAATACATCAAGGATCAATATTCCATGTATAACAGTTTTAATGAAGCAGTTGAAGCAAGAAGTCTTGTCAGAATGGTTGAAAAAGTCCAGCAGACAGCGAGAAATTTCAAAACAGATAAACAGGCATTGGAAAAAGAATATTTAAAACAGTATGCAAGGGAACAAAGACTTACGGGGATTATTGTATTAAATGATAAGAATAAACAAATTGCACAATATCATACTGGACCAAGATTTAAAAAAGTTTTGGGTTATGTCATGGAGAAAGAAACACTTCGTGATGTAAAGAATTATCCACAAAAATCATATATGGCAAGAATTGAGCTGAAAAATGGAGGCTATATTGATCTGGTATCGTATGGAAGAAAGGATGCAAAAGGAACGGTTATAGGATATCAGTATGTAAAAACCGAATATGCGAAAAACAATAATCTTACAATCCAAAACGTGCTTGCTGGATATAAGCGGGAAAATGATGGAACGATCGTAATCACAAATGGAAATGATATTATAGCATCAAATGATGAAAAATTAATTGATACAAAGGTACAGGAAGATTCTATTATTAATGAGATCCGACAAAGTGTAAAAGTAGGACAGTTTGCAATCATTCGAAACGGTATCAAACAATATTTTACAAGTCTTGATAAGGGACGAAATTATTATATTTACGTGTATGCAGAAGACAGGAATCTTGTAAAAACATTGACGAGTAACATTGGAATAGCGGTTATTTTATATGGAATTTTTGTGGCAATCTTAATGATGATCAAAGCAAGATCCAATCAACAATATGAACGCATTCAGAAACAACGAGAAGAAGAGTATAAAAAAGAATTAGAAAAATCAGCAAAAGAAGCAAAGAAAGCCAATATTGCCAAAACAGAATTTCTGCAAAGAATGAGCCATGATATCCGGACACCGATCAATGGAATCCGGGGAATGGTAGAAGTTGGAGATTATTATAAAAGTGATATAGAAAAACAATCAGAATGCCGCAAAAAAATATGGGAAGCATCAGGCTTCTTACTAGAATTGATCAATGAAGTTTTGGATATGGGAAAATTGGAATCGGAAGAAGTGATCCTGGAGAGAAGAAGTTTTAATTTCTTTCAATTGTTTCAAGAGATTCGAACGGTTATTGAAAAACAGGCTAGAGAGAGAGGAATTAATATAGTTGTACATAAATATAATGTGATTCATGAAGATTTGATCGGAAGTCCAGTGCATGTAAAAAGAGTTGTGATGAATATTTTAACAAACGCGATCAAATATAACAAAAATAATGGAAAGATCTGCATAGAATTTAATGAAATTCAGAAAAATTATAATACTATTATTATTCGATTTAAATGTGAAGACACTGGAATTGGAATGAGTGAATCATTCCAAAAGACGATCTATGAGCCATTTGCACAGGAAAAAGCAGGGGCACGAACAGTTTATGGTGGAACGGGACTTGGGATGCCGATTACAAAAAGTCTTGTAGAGAAAATGGGAGGAACAATCTCATTTGAGAGTGAGCAAGGTGTGGGAACGACGTTTTATATTGAGCTTCCATTTCAGATCGATCATAATATAAAGCACGAAGAACTTAAGACAAAAGAGATAAAAAAAGCATCGATCAAGGGTGTCAATGTATTGCTTGTCGAAGATAATGAATTGAATATGGAAATTGCAGAATTTGTTCTGGAGAGTGCCGGGGCGAATGTAATTAAGGCATTTAATGGAAAAGAAGCATTGGAAATTTTCAAAGAATCGAAACTAGGAGAAATTGATATTATCTTAATGGATGTGATGATGCCGGTGATGGACGGATTAGAAGCAGCGAGATATATAAGATGGAGCAATAAAGAAAATGCCAGAGATATTCCGATCATTGCGATGACAGCGAATGCATTTACGGAAGATCGTAGGAGAGTTTTGGAAGCGGGAATGAATGAGCATTTGGCGAAACCGTTGGAATCTGAGGTGTTGATCAAAACGATCGCGAATTATTGTGGGAAGGTCAATCATTTTAAATAATAATACAACAGATTGTAAAACATTGCATGAAAACTGTCAAAAAATTGTGAATAATTGCTAAATACATGTAAAAAAACAGATAAAATACTAGCAAAAATAAATAGAAAGGACTACAATGGTTGGTATGAAAGGAGGTTTTACTGATGGAAAGAATAGCAGAGAAACTTTCAGAGATCGAAAAGACAGCGCGTGCGATCGTAGATAATGCACAGGAACAAAAGCATCAGATGGAAATGCAGATGCAGAAAAAGAGGGATGCATTTGATGCAGATATGGAAAAGGAGACGAACGAAAAGATATTAAAGATTCAGTCGGATCTTGCAACAAACATGGAAAAACTTCTAAAGAAACAAGAAGAACAGAATAACAATGAAATAGAATCTTTAAAACAAGACTTCAAAGAACATCACAGCGAATATGCAAAACAGATATTAGAGCGAGTGATCAAAGTATAGGAGGCGATAGCATTGAGAGATGTGATGCGCTACAGCGGAATTGTGACGAAAGTCGCAGCAATGCGTGCAAAGCTTTTAAAACCACAGGATTATGAACAGCTGGCTTCTATGGATACAGTGACAGATATCATTGAATATCTGAAACAGACAAAATCGTACGGAAAATTTATCACACAGATGGATGAATCACTGTATCACAGAGGTAATATCGAAAAAGTCCTGATCCAGTCATTATATGATGATTACACAAGACTTTATCGTTTCGCAGATATGCAGCAAAAAGATTTTTTAAAGATCTTTATGAAGCGGTATGAAGTAGATTTGGTTCGATATTGCTTAAGAATTGTATTTAATCACAGTAATGTACCATTTGATCTGAATTACAAAAAGCCATTTTTTGATAAATATTCAAAGATACGGATTGACCAGCTAGTGACGGCAAAGAATATTGATCATCTGGTAGATTACCTGAAGAATACAGAATATTACGCACCACTGTCAAGAATCCGACAGTCAGGGGCATCGACATTAGCGGATTATGAACTGGCATTGGATTTATATTATTTTTCTATGATGTGGAAAGAACGCAAGGGAAATTGGGATAAAAAAGATAAGGAAATGCTGACTAAAGAATTAGGAGCAAAGATCGATCTATTAAATCTTCAATGGATTTATCGAGCAAAGAAATATTACCATATGCTCGCACCAGATATTTACACATTGTTAATTCCGATTCAACATAAACTTTCGAATCAGGAATTTAAAGATCTGGTCGAAGCGCCATCAGTGGAAGAATTCAAAAGAAGATTAAATGAAACTTATTACGGAAAGAAATATGAGTTCGGAGAACAGGTGCAGATTGAGAGTATTGTGAATGAATGTGTGGAACATATCTTAACGATCGCTTACAGAAACCATCCGTATTCTCTGGCAAGTATACAACAATATTTATTTTTAAAGGAGGAAGAGATTTATAAAATCACCACGGCACTGGAATGTATTCGCTATGGATTATCACAACGGGAGACATTACAGTATCTGGTGCAAAAGCAACGACGTCAAGGAGGTAATGCATCATGATCGTAAAGATGAAATTCTTAAGCATTTCCGGACCGAGAACTGATATTGACAGGGTAAGTGCATCTTACCTTTCCAAATACGAAATGCAGCTGGAAAATGCGATCACAGAATTGAAAACGACAGATAACCTCATGCCGTTTATGGATGTGAATCCTTACAAAGAACCGCTTTCTAAAGCGGAACAGTATGTATTGATGCTTGCACAGCCAAAAGGAGAGATGGATACATCTCTTACGGCAGATGAGATC
>ENA-OPAC01001404-OPAC01001404.1-human-gut-metagenome-genome-assembly--contig:-NODE-1404-length-11225-cov-4.558997_pt1 | contig 11225 bp, 9 predicted proteins | sample MGYA00241052_ERZ501420 | MGnify/ENA primary metagenome ERZ501420 (study PRJEB25962, sample SAMEA2042513) | human gut metagenome | biome: human gut; feature: human-associated habitat; material: faeces... | reverse complement strand
CCACCTTGTAATAAAATAGATTCCAGTAAAAAATAATTGTAATGCGTCAGCCCTGAACGAGTGTTTAACAAAAAATAGGGAACTTTCGAACAAAAAAGACCAGAAAGCCCGATTATATTCCATACATTTGTAGAAAAAGGAGGGATTATGAAGAAGTGTTGTCTGATAATAGGTTTATGTATGAGTTACTTAGGTTTCACCCATGCGCAGTCGACATTGAAGTTCATCGTCGATAAAGAAGGGAAACTCTTCGCCATTCCTTCTGAAACCACTTATGAGATCAAAGTGCCGGAAGCTACCTATAAAAGCTACACTTCCGTTTCGGAACAGAACCGGCGCCTGCAGGAAAAATATGCCGAAGCGTATCGTGAATTTACCTCCTTCAGCCGGGTTGAATTTATCTTTGCCGATTATTCGTACCTGCACGATGTAGACCGTCCGGCGAACATGAATGTTCTTTCCGACGCCTATCGCCCATTTTTCAACCCATATACCCCGATGTTATGGCAAATCAACCCAATGGCTTTGGATTATGACGAATGGCTGGTTAAACCGATAGGTCCGAATACGGCTTTTTTAGTTAATGGCGTGCAAGAAACGTGGCCGGCACTGGGAGGAATCAACATCGCCAGCATGGCCGTCAGCCACCGTGCGGGTTCATTTACAGTAACAACCGGAGGCTTTGCCGGAAGGTACTACACACCTTATACACCCAACCCGAGTTATTGGGGCGGTGTCAATATTTCTGCCAAGTATGAAATAAACGATTGGATGGCTATGCGGGCGTGGGGTTCGTACGCTTTCTTTGGAGACAATAAGGCAGATCCATTCATGGTGGCTAATCCCTGGATGAATCGGACCAACGTTGGCGGGTCGATGGAATTTAAAGTATCTGATGATTTCGGATTCGGCATCGGAGTAAACTACCAGCATAATCATTTCAATAACCGGATGGAGCCACAGTTTCTGTTTTATCCTTTCGGAAGTGCAGGTTCACGCGTCCGGTTCGGATTCTGAACTTAAACAAACGGCTTATTCTGGCACGGAATCTTTCGAGAAAGTCACCGTATTCTCCCAAACAGATACAGCTTGTCCCCACACAAGTCCTATGCCTTGATGCACATTGCTATACGCTGAAACCGGATCGGCCAAACCTACGTCCGTCAAATTGCCGACTAACATGCCTCTGGATGCCCATTCTGAAATAGAACTATAATATCCGCCAAGCGATTCCGAACAAAAATTAAGAACTAACTTGAGCGTATCCGGGAATTGCCCTTCATCATACAGACCTCCACCATAAGGACTTGTAAAGTCTAAAGAGAATCGTATGGAATGTTTTTCCCCATCGATGGTACTATCATCAAAGAAAAGAGCCGTTCCTTTCTCTTCTTCTTCACCTAACAAATATTCAATGGTTGTAGGAATATATTTAAAGACAGGATCATCCGTGAGATAAAGATGAGATGGATAATAGTTATAAACAGGATAGTTATTTTCAAGCAATGAATCAGGATAGTCAAAATACGGGTAAATAGAAAAAGCATAATAATTCTTTTCGGCCGGTATGTCGGTAAACTGAAATTCGCAAGAGGCCCATATCCGCTTGGTTACCGTATCTTTGTGCAGGACCGAAATAAATGTATCAATCGGAACCATCGAAGGAATTTCAGTTTCAGCCCAAGCATCCGGATAACCTGCACAACGTGCCTCCAGCCTGACACGGTCGGTTTCCCGCAAATGATAATCGGAAATAAAATAGAAATACTCCCATTCTGCATCATGTTCCACACGAAGAGATTCTTTAAATTCATCGTTTACCCATAAACCAACTTCCGACTGTTGATTCAGTTCCCTAAACGACATGCCATTCAAATAGCTTGTCGCATTCAATCTAAGCTTTATCACCGAATCAGGTACGAGCATCGCATGAATCTTCAGAACCGGATTCTCTATGTCTATATTTTCCCAAACATCTTTCCAGCAAGCTGAAAGCACAAACAGACAAACAAAACAAACCAGATATAACCGTGACTTCATAAGCGTCAGAATTTATAAGTATAAGAAAAAGAAGGAATAATCGGGAATAAAGACAACTGGCGAACCTTTACCCAGGTTCCTTTACTCCGTTCAGCCCAAGCAATCGTCGGATTCTTCCGGCAATAGGCATTATAAATACTGATATTCCAGATTCCCATCCGTCCGTTCTTTCTTTTCCGATAAATATTCAAGCCCAAGTCCAACCGATGATTGGGAGGCAACTGATAATTGTTCCGATACAGATAAGCCCAATCCTGATGACTGTCAGGGACAATGGTCATCCAGTTGCCCGACGAATAAAACCACGAAGCATTCAATTCTACTTTCTCGTTAAACCGATAAGAAGCGACTATATTCAGCTTATGCCGGTTATCATAACGAGAAGGGAAATAACACCCCATATTATATGCCGAAAATTTCCGTTCCGACCAGGACAAAGTATAGCCAATCCATCCGGTTAACTTGCCTGTTTCTTTCCTAGCCATCCATTCCAAGCCATACGCCCGTCCGATACCTTCAGTCAGCTTTTCCTGCCATTCCATACCGTCTGGATACCGGTTTACCCAAGGCTTGAAATCGGCCAGATGCTGGATATACTTGAAATAACCTTCCATGGAAAAGCTATAATTCCGATTCGGAGAGAAATAAACGCCCGCAGAAACTTGGTCGGATACCGAAGGCTTCACACCACTACAACTGGGCAGCCAGATATCTGTCGGCAGCTCCAGGTAAGAAGCCGGTAACTGATGGACAGCCTGATGCATCCGCGAATAGGCCAACTTGGCAGACCAATGTTCGTTCCATAAATAACGAAGCGACAAACGAGGCTGTAAAGACCAATACCAGGTACGATCCAGATAGAAAGAAGACAACGAAATTCCGGCATCAATCCGTAAGGCTTCTGAAAGAGTAAAACGATCTTCTACGAAAAGGACGGTTTCATTTCCCAGCATCCGCTGTACATTCTTCTGTCTCGTCTGTATAGGTCCCGATTCTTCTACCTGATTCAGCTCCTCATATTCCGGACGAAAAGCCTGCAAACGAGTAGAGAGTCCACCTTGAATCCGATGTATCGAAGACGGAGTATATTCGAACCGGGCTGTAATCCGCCCATCATCGATTCCGGAAACCATCGAAGAAACAACCGAGTTCCTTTCCCTCTCATCATCCCAATATGAGAAAGTTTCGTCTGAATAACGCAATTTACTCCGGTATCGGGTATAAGAAGCTGTCAATAAGGTATGAAAATGATCAGACAACCGATAGCGCCAGTTCAACGAAGCCGCCAGATTTCCCCAACGAACCTTATAATGGTTACTTTCCTTGGCGTTCGCATAATTATTATTTACTTTATTCGTAAGGCTGAACACATCATCTCCCGAAAAGACACTCAACGACCAAAGGCTCCGATCAGAGTACCGGTAATCCATCCGGGCATTGATATCATGAAAGGAATAACGTCCGGTATGCGTTTCTTTATTAATCTTACTGATAATAGCCAATGTCGGGATAGCCAGCAAATCAGCCCATGTCCGTCGTACAGAGACATGAACCGAAAGTTTATCTTTCACCAAAGGCCCTTCCAGATTCAGCAAGCCTTGTATCAAGCCAATGTTGAATCCGCCATGCCAAGACTGCATATTCCCGCTTTTCGTCTGAATATCTGTCACCGACGACAGACGGCCTTCGTAGCGTGCCGGGAAGAATCCTTTATAAAAATCCAGCTTATCAATGACATCCGAGTTAAATGCCGAGAACAATCCACCCAAATGGTTAATCTGATACACCGGCATTCCGTCAATCAAGAACAAATTCTCATCATTATTTCCGCCTCGCACATACATTCCGGAAATACCTTCCGTACCAGTAGCGACACCCGGCAGATGCTGTAAACTCTTGATCAAATCCGGTTGTCCCATAAAAACCGGCAAACGGCGAATCTGATTACCAGACAATAATTCTTTTCCCGGTTCATCCGTCAAAGCCAACGAGCGCTTCAAACTGTCTGCCTCCACCACAAACTCCTGCAATGAAACCATCTTGATCGAATCTTTCGGGGAATAATCAACAAGCCGCCTGCGTTTAAGGATCAAATAGCTATCTGTCACTTGCCATTCTATATCATAACCTTGAAACAATTCGTATAAACAGACCGACAAGGTTTGCTTCTTCACCGATAACGTGACAGGCCTCATTTGTTCCAACAACGATGATTCAAAAGAGACCTGCAGACCGGTCTGCTTTTCAAGTAACAACAAGACCTGCTCAATCGGCATGTTATGTACCGAAAACGTAACAACCGGTTCCGTAGCCATCCCCCGATTCCAGCATAGACTTACTAACCATAGAATTATAAGCGTCCGAATCCTGAGCATAATTTACTGTCTGCTTTTCTCTATTACTAAATGAGTATCTAATGTCTGATTAATAATCAACAACACTTCTTCTACCGGTTTCTTCTTGAATGTCGCTGACAACCGCAACGAATCCGAAGCTCCAGACAAATCCGTCAACTTAACTTCATAGCAAACCTCTATATCATGGATGACCTTGAGCAAAGGTGTTTCTCGGAAAACCAATTCGCCAGTTTTCCACGACAAACAATTTTCGTCGGCCTCTTGCCGAACTTGAATACTTCCATCCATCTCCGAATACAGCCCGGACATTCCGGCTTCCAATAAGACCGATTTCTTCTTTCCGGCTTCCATCCGAACACGACCCTGCAAGACTTGTACCTCCATCGCCGTCTTCAATTCTCGAACTAAAAAAGATGTTCCTAAAACGACCACATTTCCCAAATGTGTCTGTACGCGAAATGGAAGGTCCTCCCGATGTTTCACTTGATAAAAGGCTTTTCCCTTCAACTCTACCTGCCGGTTATCTTTTCCAAACCGCTTTGCATCATACCGCAACTCGGCCAAAGCTGCCAATGAAACCTGAGAACTGTCGGGTAAAAAGACTTCTTTTCCACGGGTAGACGAAGCCGTAATAACTACCCACTCGGGTTGATTCCGCTCAATCATCCGATAAATACCATATCCAATGGCCAGCAAGCAAACCGCTGCTATCTGCCAAATCCAGACAGGTATCCGGACGCGGCTTCGAATATTCCGTTCTGCCGCAAATTTTTTCCAACCTATCTCCGGATCAAACACATTCTCACGATAATACCGGGCAACAAACCGGATACGCTCTTCCCATTCGGTTTTATGTCTCTCCTGATTCATGCAAATACATTATATAAATAAAAGGAAAACCGGAATACCGGATACAGTTTATCTGCTCAACCTCAATTCTCTCTCCACTCTACAACAACCTCTCAACGTCTCCCCGCTATCCGGTTTTCACTTACAAGACAAGGAAACGCGAAAAACCCCTATTCTTATCCGAAGAAAAATGTATATATTTTTATGGCTGTATCCCGTAAAGACTTCAACGCTTTGGAAATCTGGTTTTCAACAGTCTTTACAGAAATATGTAATTCGTCTGCTATCTCCTGATACTTCAAACCATCACGCTTGGACAGCAAGAATATTTTCCGTCTTTCCGGAGGAAGTTTATCAATAGCCGTCCACAAACGAGCATCTCTCTCTGCTATCCGGATTTGTTCTTCAGACGAATCGTCTGCTTCATCCGGGATATTGCCATCCAGCAACTCTTCCTTTTCCCGTGTCAACAAGAGTAACGAGCGGTTTTTTACGGCCTGATACATATAGGCTTTCATATTCAATATTGAAACGCCTTCACATAATTTTTCCCAAACATCCGTAAAAGCCTGTTGCACGATATCTTCCGCGTCTTCGATCCGCGGTATATACTGCAAGGCAAAAAGGCATAACGGACGATACAGCACCTTAAATTCCTGCTCGAAATCCATAGCGATTTTCTCCATACTCACCTATTAAAAACAAGAACGAGTTGACAAGAAACATTGAAAGATCCTTATCAACCCGTTATCTGCAAATAAAAATCAATACGGTCTGAAACCGATAATCTGACGTACTTCATTCAACGTCTTTGCTGCGCTCTCGCGGGCTTTTTCAGCTCCCTGACGAACCACCTTAGCCATAAACTCTTCATTTGAACGGATATCCAGTATACGTTCACGGATCGGAGCACAGAAATTATTGATGTCCTCGGCCAACTGCTTTTTCATATCGCCATAACGAATCTCGCAGTTGTTATATTTCTCATTGAAATAATCATAAGTATCTTTCGAGGAAACAATCTCCATCATTGTAAACAGATTAGCAATCGGTTCCGGCTTAACGCTGTTGGGTTCTGTTGGTCCGGCATCAGTAACCGCCTTCATCACCTTTTTCTTAATTGTCTTTTCATCATCAATCAGATAAATGGCATTACCTTCACTCTTACCCATTTTTCCTGAGCCATCCAATCCGGGAACTTTTACCGCTTTATGTGAATAATAAAAAGAGGCGGGTTCCGGGAAGAAATCAACTCCATAAGTCATATTGAAACGACGGGCAAAACGACGAGCCATCTCCATGTTCTGTTCCTGATCTTTTCCAACCGGAACCTTCACGGCCTTGTGAATAATAATATCGGCTGCCATCAATGTCGGATATGTCAACAAACCAGCACTGACACTATGTTTGTTCCCTTCATTAAAAATCTCACGTTCAACATCACCCTCACTCGTATGCACCCGGTCAATATGCAGTTGCTGACGGGCCTTATCCTTAAAAGAGGCTGTACGCATCAGCTCACCGATACCAGCATTCATATTCAGATACAGATAAAGCTCCACAACTTCCGGCACATCACTTTGCACGTAAATGGTCGCTTTCTCCGGATCAATGCCACAAGCCAGATACTCGGATAAAATGGTTCGTACGCTGTTCCGGATATTTTCAGGATGCGGATGCGTTGTTAGAGAGTGCCAATCTGCGATGAAAAACAAGCAATTATACTCATTCTGCATCTGCAGAAACCCTTTTACTGCTCCGAAATAATTTCCTAAATGGAGATTCCCGGTCGGACGAATACCACTAACTACTGTTTCCATATTCACAATTTTATTCTATATTTTTAATCACTGCGGACAAAGATACACATTTAATTAAATAATTGGCGGAGAAATATACGAGAATCAACCATGAAACTAACGAGAAACATTTTTAATCCTCACGAGAAACATTTTCACTTTCGGCACAAACCAGATGTTTCTTTCATTTCATACAATGAAATCATCTCCAAGTCACATGGAAATCCTGAAATTAATTCTTATATTTGCTTCAACAGAAATAAAAGCAAGTTTAATCTAACAAAACAATCGTATGAAAAGAATAGGAAAGATTATTATAACAGCATTTGCTATCCTGACATTGGCATCTTGCGAAAATAAAGAATCGTATATACAGGATTTCAGCCAATTCGTTCAAGAAGTAGAAGATCATGCCGACAAATACACCGATAAAGACTGGAAAAAAGCCGATAAAAAGTTTGACAATTTTACAGGCAGCATCTATAAGAAATATGCCGAAGAACTCACTGCTGAAGAAAAGATCGAAATTGCCAAATGCCAAACGACTTATACAGCATTGAAGGCAAAAGCAGGAATTAAAAACTCTCTGGAAAACTTGAAAGAAGCCGCTCAAAAAGCGAAAGAAGCTTTTGAGGAAGAAAAATAAGAATAAGCTTGAAATATATCGGAAGTATTTTTATCTTTGTCCCAATTAAGGGATAACAAGAGACAAAACAATCATATGGGACTTGAAAAACACATGGAGAATATATATGTAATATCCGGCTTTTGGTCGGAACAGTTCATTGATTTCCATTTTAAAATAAAGATTATGCGGTGACAAATAATTGTCAGCGCATTTTTTTTGCCTATTCATTCCCCCATATCTATTAGCGAAATTCAAATAAATAACACTCTTAAATACGAAATCATTATGTCAAAAAGCAACGTCAAAAAAGTAATTGTCCTGGGTTCCGGTGCTCTGAAAATCGGACAGGCAGGCGAATTTGACTATTCTGGATCTCAAGCCCTAAAGGCTCTGAGAGAAGAAGGTATCAGTACAGTATTGATCAATCCCAATATTGCAACCATTCAAACGTCAGAAGGAGTAGCCGACAAGGTATATTTCTTGCCTATTACACCTTATTTTGTAGAAGAAGTGATCAAAAAAGAACAACCGGATGGGATTTTACTTGCATTTGGCGGACAGACAGCCTTAAATTGCGGTACTGAGCTATATACGAACGGAACTTTAGCCAAATACGGGGTACAGGTATTGGGAACCTCCGTTGAAGCTATTATGTATACGGAAGACCGCGATCTGTTTGTAAAGAAACTGACAGAAATAGATATCAAAACCCCAATCAGCCAGGCTGTAGAAAACATGGAGGATGCCATTCAGGCAGCCAACAAGATTGGTTACCCGATCATGATCCGCTCAGCATACGCTTTAGGCGGTATGGGAAGTGGTATTTGCCAGAATGAAGCAGAACTCCGCGAATTGGCAGAAAGTGCATTCGCTTATTCTCCTCAGATTCTGGTAGAAGAATCTCTGAAAGGCTGGAAAGAAATAGAATTTGAAGTGATCCGCGACAAGAATGACCACTGCTTTACGGTAGTAAGTATGGAAAACGTCGATCCGCTGGGTGTACATACAGGTGAGAGTATCGTTGTGGCTCCAACCTGTTCGCTGAACGACGACGAACTGACCTGGTTACAAGATTTGTCAAGACAAACCATCCGTCATTTAGGAATCGTCGGGGAATGTAATATTCAATATGCCTTCAACTCAGATACACACGATTATCGTGTAATTGAAGTGAACGCCCGTCTGAGCCGTTCTTCTGCCTTGGCATCTAAAGCCTCCGGATATCCATTAGCCTTCGTAGCCGCAAAATTGGCATTAGGTTACGGTCTGGATGAAATTGGAGAAATGGGTACGCCCAATTCTGCCTATAAAGCTCCGGAAGTAGATTATATGATCGTAAAGATTCCGCGTTGGGATTTGACAAAATTTGTCGGAGTAAGCCGTCAGATCGGTTCCAGCATGAAATCAGTAGGTGAAATCATGTCGATCGGAAAAAGCTTCGAAGAAATCATGCAGAAAGGTCTGCGTATGATCGGACAAGGCATGCACGGCTTTGTCGGGAACAACGGTCTGGAATTTGAGAACCTGGACGATGAATTAGCCAATCCGACAGATTTGAGAATCTTTGCTGTGGCCCAGGCATTAGAAAAGGGCTATACCGTTGACCGTATCTACGAACTGACCAAGATTAATCCGTGGTTCCTGAATAAATTAAAGAATATCGTTGATTACACACAGGTTCTGAAATTATATACCAAGATTGAAGATCTTCCGGCTGATGTATTAAAAGAGGCCAAACGATTAGGATTCTCTGATTTCCAGATTGCCCGTTATGTAGAAAACCCTTCAGGCAACATGGAAAAAGAAAACATCCGGGTCCGCAACCTTCGTAAGAAGTTGGGTATTTTGCCAACGGTAAAACGTATCAATACAGTCGCTTCTGAAAATCCGGAATTGACCAACTACCTGTACATGACTTACGACGGAACGCCACACGACATTCCATATTACCCGACAGAAAAGAATGTTGTTATCTTGGGTTCAGGAGCTTACCGTATCGGCTCCTCCGTTGAATTCGACTGGTGTTCAGTCAATACGGCTTTAACCGCACGTAAGTTAGGCTACAAAGCTGTCATGATCAACTATAACCCGGAAACAGTTTCTACCGATTATGATATGTGTGACCGTTTGTACTTCGATGAATTATCGTACGAACGTGTTCTCGATATCATTGATCTGGAAATGCCTAAAGGAGTAGTTGTTTCAGTTGGCGGACAAATTCCGAATAACCTGGCCATGAAACTGCATCGCCAGCATGTTCCTATTTTAGGCACATCACCTTTATCAATCGACCGGGCAGAAAACCGTCATAAATTCTCTGCCATGCTTGATTCATTAGGTATCGATCAGCCTCGTTGGGCAGAGCTAACCAGTATGGAGGAAATTGATGATTTCATCGCTAAGGTCGGATTCCCGATTCTGATTCGTCCGTCTTATGTCTTATCAGGTGCAGCCATGAATGTCTGTCACAACAAAGAACAAATGATCGAATTCTTAGGACTGGCAGCCAAGGTATCCAAAGAATACCCGGTTGTCGTATCAGAGTTCCTGCAGGGAGCTAAAGAAATCGAATTCGATGCCGTCGCTAAAAATGGAGAAGTTGTAGAGTATGCCATTTCCGAACATATTGAATTTGCAGGAGTCCACTCAGGTGACGCGACTTTAGTATTCCCAGCTCAGAAGATTTACTTTGAAACAGCCCGCCGAATCAAGAAAGTAGCAAAGACAATTGCCAAGGAATTGAATATCAGCGGACCGTTCAATATTCAATTCCTGGCCAAGAACAACTACGTTAAGGTCATCGAATGTAACTTGCGTGCCTCCCGTAGTTTCCCGTTCGTTTCTAAAGTGTTGAAACGTAATTTCATCGAGACAGCTACACGTATCATGCTGGATGCAGATTATACCAAACCAGACAAAAGTGCATTTGACATTGACTGGATTGGAGTAAAGGCCTCTCAGTTCTCGTTTGCCCGCCTGCACAATGCCGATCCGGTATTAGGCGTTGACATGAGTTCAACCGGAGAAGTTGGCTGCCTGGGCGATGACTTCAATGAAGCCCTGCTTTCAGCCATGATAGCCGTAGGAAACCGTATTCCAAAGAAAAATATCTTAGTTTCATCTGGTGCAGCCAAAAGCAAAGTTGATTTACTGGAACCCTGCCGAGTACTCGACAGTAAAGGTTACACGATCTTTGCAACTGCAGGAACTGCCAAATTCCTAAATGATAATGGCATTAAAGCAACAGCAGTATGCTGGCCTGATGAACATGGAGAATTGAATATTATGGAGATGTTTACAAAACACATCTTCGAACTGGTTGTCAACATACCGAAGGATCACAGCAAACGCGAATTGACAAATGGTTATAAGATCCGTCGTGCCGCAATTGATCACAACATACCATTGATCACCAATGCTCGCCTGGCAAGTGCCTTTATCAATGCATTCTGTGAAATGAAGGAGGAAGACATCCAAATCAAGAGTTGGCAAGAATACAAATAAGCCCTTCGAAACTATAAAATCAGACAAACTAGCGGCAGGTTTCTTTTG
>ENA-OPAC01001403-OPAC01001403.1-human-gut-metagenome-genome-assembly--contig:-NODE-1403-length-11233-cov-2.972356_pt1 | contig 11233 bp, 8 predicted proteins | sample MGYA00241052_ERZ501420 | MGnify/ENA primary metagenome ERZ501420 (study PRJEB25962, sample SAMEA2042513) | human gut metagenome | biome: human gut; feature: human-associated habitat; material: faeces... | reverse complement strand
CGTGAGCTGGGTTCAGAACGTCGTGAGACAGTTCGGTCCCTATCCATCGCGGGCGCAAGAGATTTGAAGGGGGCTGCTCCTAGTACGAGAGGACCGGAGTGGACGAACCAATGGTGTACCAATTATCTCGCCAGAGGTATAGTTGGGTAGCTACGTTCGGAAAGGATAAACGCTGAAAGCATCTAAGCGTGAAACCAGCCTTAAGATGAGATCTCTCATAGAGTAATCTAGTAAGACACCTTGGAGAAGACGAGGTTGATAGGTCGGGAGTGTAAGTACAGTAATGTATTCAGCGGACCGATACTAATATGTCGAGGGCTTGACTTAAGAGTAAGCCTAATCTTAAAGAAATTCTTCTGTTGAAGTTTTGAGGGTACAAACCTCAAAATTAAATAATCCGGTGGTGATAGCTAAGGGGATCCACCTGTTCCCATCCCGAACACAGTAGTTAAGCCCTTATACGTCGAAAGTACTTGGCTGGAAGCGGCCTGGGAGGATAGATAGCTGCCGGTTAGAAAAAAGACATGTCATGTGACATGTCTTTTTTCTTTTACCGTCAGCTATCTTATGACCAGCAGCAGGCCTGGCTGCCCAGCCACCGTGCCTAAAGGAGCTTTGCGACGCATAGGCACGCTTGTGGCGAGGCGTATCGCTTGCGATTGAGAAGCGACACCCGATTTGTCACGAGCTTTGCGACGTGAGAAATCGAAAAGGTGGAGCTTTCTCCGAAAATGCGACCGAATAGGGAGTATTTTTGGAGGGATAGATCCTACAATTATGGAATCAAGTAGGCGGCGGGAGTTTCTTAATGAAGTATTGCTGGTCGCGAGAGATATATCGTTTCAGTCAGCAGCAATTTCTTAACGCAAATTTCGCATGGAACCAGTACGAAGTGCCGCAAAACTCGCGCGAAGCTAAAAAATTCTTCAATATAAGTTAAGTTTAGCGCTCAAACAATTGCGACACTTCTATGGTTCCAAATGTTCATTTGCTAAAATTGCTATTCCTTGCACGATATTACCCCTCGCTCAATTTACTATAATAATCATTTAAATATCCAGTCACCTTCCATTTTTACAAATTATTAACATCTCTCAGACAACGTTAAAACTACATCTGTCGACGTTTACAAGCTTTTATGCTATAATATAGAGCAGTATTTGAGTAATAGAGATTAACAGATTTCCCGTATTAAAGGAGTAACTAAAATGCGTATTGTAATAGCTGGTGCAGGCAAGCTTGGCTTTAGTATTGCACAGCTTTTAGCTGAAGATCAGTTTGATGTAGTAGTTGTAGAAATCGACCCCAAGCGCAAGGACGTCATCCAAAATACTTTGGACGTACTGGCGATTGAAGGCAACTCCTGCAGCCCTACTACCTTTGCTGATCCTGATATCAGTGCTTCCGATGTGCTTATCGCCTGCACAGATAGTGATGAAGTAAATATGGTGACCTGCCTGATGGCCAAGAATCATGGTATTAAGCATACCGTTGCCCGTATCCGCAACGTGGATTATGCTATCCATTCGCCGGAAATGCTTAAGGATGATATGAAAATTGACCTCGTAATCAACCCTGAGCGTATTACCGCAGGTGAAATCGACCATATCCTGATGACACCATCTGCCTTGAACGTAGATGATTTTGCTGACGGCAAGGTGCGTATGTTCGAAGCCAAGGTGAAGGAGGATTCACCTATCGTTAATATACCGCTGAAGGATTTGAACATTCCTAAGGATATCCTGATGGCCATGGTTTTCAGACGTCATCAGATGATAATTCCTCATGGTAATGATTACGTAATTCCGGGCGATAACGTTTACTTCGTAGGCAAGCATGAAGCAATCCGTGAGTTTGAAAATTCCTTCTCCAATACTTATGAAAAGCTGGAGAAGGTTCTCATCATCGGTGCAGGCCGCACAGGTCGCTTTTTGGCTCCCATGTTGGAAAAGCAGGGCATTCAGGTAAAGGTTATCGAAAAGGATAAGGACCGTTGCCAGCTTTTAGCTGCTAAGCTGAAGCGAGGTTTGGTTTTGTGCGGTGACGGTACCGATATTGACCTTCTGATTGAAGAGGGCGTTTCGGAAGCAGACGTTGTTATCTGCCTGACCGAAGATGATAAGCTGAACCTTTTGCTGGCACAGCTGGCCAAGCATCTGGGCGCACGTAAGACCATCGTGCGTGTTGCACGTAACGAATATATCGAGCTTATGGAAAAGGTTGGCGTAGACATCGTACTGTCTTCGCGTCTTTTGAGTGCAGGCGAGGTGCTGCGTTTCGTCCGCAAGGGTGGTATTGTATCCGTATCACTGTTGGAGGGCGCACAGGCCGAGGCTTTGGAAATCATCGTCGGCGAAAACAGTGATGTAGACGGTGTGGCAGTGCGTGATATGAACCTGCCGCCGGAATGCTTGCTGTGTGCTATTGTGCGTGGTAATGAAGCCTATATTCCTAATGGTAATACTGTCTTGCATGCCAATGACCGCGTAATTCTCTTTATCAAAAGTGAATTTTCCAAGACTACAGTACCGTTATTTGAAGGCCGGGGCGCTTAACTATGGATTCAAGGCTTGTTAACCGTTTATTAGCCAAGCTGACAATAGCATTTTCCTGTGTATTACTGGTGCCGCTGATTGCTGCATTAATTGCAGATAGGGACCATGTATGGATTTTTATATTTACGCTGATTACAACCAGCACTATCGCTTCGCTTTTTAACCTCTTTGGCAGCAGAAGACCGCGTCAGCGTTTGCGCGTGCGTGAAGCCATTGCGGTTGTAGGCTGCGGTTGGCTGCTGGTCTGTCTGATGGGTGCGCTGCCGTATTTGTTTTTAAATCCGGCGGATCCGATTGCGGCGGTTTTTGAAAGTGTTTCCGGTTTTTCTACTACCGGTGTTACTACCGCACTTTCTTTTAACGATTTTCCGCCTAGCATCCGTGTCTGGCGCTGTCTGACGCACTGGACCGGCGGCATCGGCGTTATCATGCTGTTTATTATCATCATGCCGCAGATGAATAGCGGTACAAGCTATCTGTTCAACGCAGAGCTTCCTGGTGGTACGGCTGAACGTACTTTGCCGAAAATCAAGGAATCTGCCATGATGATTCTCTTAATATATGTTATTTTAACAGCAGTGGAGGTTGCCTTACTGCTGCTTGCAGGTTTGCCGATATTTCAGGCGCTGAACCTGGCGTTGGCAACTATGGCGACAGGCGGCTTTTCATATTATCACGATAGCCTGATTTCCTTTAGGTCTGTTTATGTTGAGATTATTGCTATTGTTTTTATGCTGATTGCCAGCATGAACTTTTCTTTGTATTATAAAATCTGGCGTGGCGATTGGGCGTCCGTGCGTCAGGACAGCGAACACAGATATTATCTGCTGATCCTCACAACAGCGGCTGCACTTATCTGTGGCAATCTGTATTTTTCCGGTTATATGGATTTTAACGGCGCTCTTCGTCACAGTATTTTCCAGGCTGTGTCTATCGGTAGTACGACTGGCTATGCGTCGGACGACTATAACAACTGGCCCAGCTTCAGCCGCAGCGTTCTGCTGATGCTGATGTTCATCGGCGGCTGCAGCGGTTCAACCGCAGGTGGCATTAAAATTACGCGTCTGGTTATCCTGCTGAAGGCAGGCTGGGCAGAGCTGTTGCGTACTCTGCACCCGCGCATCGTTTATTCCATCAGAATGGGTGAGCGCGAAATCAACCCGATTATCGTCGGCAATATTACGCGTTTCTTCTTCCTGTATATTTTGGTCTTTATTGTCCTTACTATCCTGATTTCCCTGTCGGGGATACCGATAATGGAATCAATGGGCTTGATTGCTGCCTGTATGAGCAGTGTAGGTCCGGCCTTCGGTATCGTCGGCCCGACATCTACCTATAATTGCCTTTCCGATTGGGCACGTTTCATCAGCATTTGGGCGATGATTTTGGGACGTCTGGAAATTTTTACGCTGCTGGTTATCATGCGCCCGGACTTTTGGCGCGATAAGCAGAACTGGTAACGGCAGGAGGTATAGAAGATGAATGCAAAGGTTATAATATATCTCCTGGGAAAAATTTCTGCCGGCCTGGCAATTGCACAGCTGTTGCCGCTTTTGATGTCTGTTGTTTACGGCGAATATGCTACCTCCAGAACCTTTATCTTTTCCATAGCGGTAGCTGTTATTTTGGCCGGAATCTTTGATTACTATGGTGACGGTAGAGGAGCACGTAATTTATCCGTGCGCGAGGGTATCGGCACGGTATTCTTTTCGTGGCTTTTGGCTGCTGCCCTGGGTGCGTTGCCATATTGCTTTGACGGCATTTTGAATCCCGCCGCTGCTTACTTTGAAAGTATGTCCGGACTGACCACTACCGGCGCAACAGCAATTGTCAATCTTGATATAGTATCGCGCAGTTTGCTTTTGTGGCGCACGCTGACGCACTGGATTGGCGGTATCGGCATCATCGTGCTGTTCGTAGCGCTGCTGCCGCAGATTGCCGGTGGTGCTGTGTATCTTTTTAATGCGGAGGTCAGCGGCTTTTCCAACAGCCGTATTCTGCCGCGTATCCGTACAACTGCAGTAGCGTTGTTCTATATCTATCTGCTGTTTACGATTATTCTTACCGGTATGTTGGCAATTTTGGGCATGAGCACCTATGATGCTGTCAACCATGCCTGCTCTGCGATTGCTACCGGCGGTTTTTCGCCTTATAACGACAGCATTGCGCATTTTCACAGTGCGGGTATTGAGATTGTTACCGGTCTGTTCATGATTTTGGCGGCAGGTAACTTCGCCTTATACTATCAGGTTACGCAAATCGGCCTGAAGGTTTTGTGGCATGATCTGGAATTCAAAAGCTACATTGTGTTGCTGACTATTTTCACTGTTTTAATCAGCATCAACATCATTATGGTGAATGGCTACAGTGTGGCAGACGGTGTGCGTGAAGCCTTCTTCCAGGTGGCTTCCTTTGGCAGTACTACGGGCTATGTTTCGGCGGACTACGACCAGTGGCCGTCCTTTTCTAAGCTGATTTTGGCTGTAACCTTCCTGACAGGCGGCTGCGCGGGCTCTACTGCCGGCGGTATTAAGGTCTGCCGTTTTATCGTACTGCTGAAAACTGTTATGGCGGAGCTGCGTCGCACTATGCATCCGCAGATGCTGCTCAACGTTTACTACGCTAAAAGACGCCTGCCGACAGAAACGATTATCAACGTCAGCCGTTTCTTTTTCGTTTATGTTCTGGTTATAGCTATTTTGACGATGCTACTTTGCTTAAGCGGTGTGGACGTAGATGAGGCCGTTTTTGGCGTGGCCTCCTGTATTTCCAGTGTCGGTCCTGCCTTTGGCAGCATCGGCGCTACGGGTAACTATGCCGGTGTTACCGGTATGGGTCAGCTGACGCTGGCGTTGGCTATGCTTCTGGGACGCTTGGAGCTGTTTACTGTGCTGGCATTGTTGCGTGGTGAATACTGGCGCAGCAGCAAGAGATGGTAAAGTGAATATTGGGGGATGAATAAAGTAAATCCGACGTGCTGTAGAAGCGGTGCGTCGGATTTTTTCGCCTAACCCTGCCTTCCTCCGAAAAACTGTAATATGCGTTACAATTTTAAGTGAATTTAAAAAATTATGAGAAATTTTTCACAAAAAGCAGGATAAATAGGTAATATCAGCGAAATACTTGTCATAACAAATGCCTGATAAAGGGGGATTTATCATGAAAGAGTACACTGGAGATAAGATTAGAAATGTGGCCATTGTGGGTCATGGTGGAGCAGGAACCACGTCTGTTACCGAAGCCCTGCTGTATCGCAGCGGAGCAATCAGCAGAATGTGCAAGGTTGAAGACGGTGCTACCACCACTGACTATGAACCCGAGGAAATCAAGCGTAAGGTCTCCGTTAACGCCACTTTGGCACCTGTTGAATGGCGTGATACCAAGATTAACTTCATCGACACTCCCGGCTTTGCTGACTTCGTTGCCGAGGTTAAAGGAGCTTTTAGAGCAGTAGACAGTGCGTTGATCGTGGTTTGCGCAACCAGCGGTGTACAGGTTGGTACCGAACAATGCTGGAAGCTGGCTGAAGAAGCCGGTTTGCCGCGTATCATTTTTGTCAACAAGATGGATCGTGAGAACGCTGATTTTGATAGCATTTTGGATAACCTGCGCGGTAAGTTCGGTAAGCATGTACTGCCGTTACAGCTGCCTTTGGGCAAGGAGGACAACTTCCAGGGTATTATAGACCTTTACAAAATGAAGGCCTATCGTGCCAACGGTAATGGCTCCGATGAAATAGAGATTCCGGATGAGTATAAAGAGGCTGCTGCTGCTGCCCATGAAAAGATGGTAGAGGCTGCGGTTGAAGCAGATGACGATTGCATGATGCGTTATTTGGAAGGAGAAGAGATTAGCGACGAGGAAATTATGAAATGTCTGATTAAGGGCATTCGTCAGGCTATCATCTATCCTATGCTTTGCGGCAGTGCCTACAAGAACATTGGTCTTGGTCGATTGATGAACGCTATCATCGACTTTACCTATCCGGCAATTTTGAATGACTATATCGTTATGGATAAAGAAACCGGCGAAGAAGAAGTGCGTGACGCCAATGCTCCGATGGCAGCGTTGGTATTTAAGACAACTTCCGACCCCTTTGTTGGCCGTCTAAGTTATTTCCGTGTATTCTCAGGCTCAATTAAAGCAGATAGCGTAGTTTATAACTCCCGCCGTGAAGAAGAAGAGCGTATTGCTAACATCTTCACAATGCGTGGTAAGACTCAGATTCCTATGAAGCAGGTTCCTGCCGGTGATATCGGTGTAGTTGCCAAGCTGCAATATACCTCTACCGGTGACACCCTCTGCGACAAGAACTCTGAGGTTGAATTCCCGCCCATTAACTTCCCGCTGCCGATGTACACCAGAGCAATTTACCCGAAGAAGAAGGGTGATGAGGACAAGATCATGTCCGCCCTGAATCGTCTGATGGATGAAGACCCGACGATTATCGTTACCAAGAACCCTGTTACCAAGGAAACCTTAATCAGCGGTATGGGCGACCAGCACATTGATATAATCATGGAGCGTATGCAGCGTAAATTTGGTGTTGAGGCTGTTCTCAAAGCACCGATTATCGAATATCGCGAAACTATTCGTGGCTCTGCCGAGGTAGAAGGCAAGCACAAGAAGCAGTCCGGCGGTCATGGCCAGTATGGTCACGTAGTTATTAAAATGGAACCCCTGCCGCCCGGAGGTGGATTTGAGTTTGTAGATAAGATTTTCGGTGGCGCAGTACCTCGCCAATATATCCCTGCTGTTGAAAAGGGCATGCGTGAAGCTATGGAAAAGGGTATCCTTGCAGGCTATCCGGTTGTAGATATGCGTATCACCCTGCTTGATGGTTCGTATCATACTGTCGATTCCTCTGAAATGGCATTTAAAACTGCTTCCAATATCGCCTTCAAGAAGGCCATGGAACAATGCAAGCCGGTGTTGCTTGAGCCTATTTACAGCTTAAACGTAACCTGTGCCGATTCTATGATGGGCGATGTTATCGGCGATTTGAACTCTAAACGCGGTCGCATTCTCGGTATGCAGAGCGTAGAAGATGGCTTGAGCGTAGTTAATGCTCAGGTACCCTATGCAGAGATTTCGGAATATGCCGTAGACCTCCGCGCAATTACCCAAGGTCAAGGAACATTTGAAATGAAGTTTGACCATTATGAAGATGTTCCGCCTAAGATGGCAGAAAAAATTATCGCTGAACATAAGGAAGCATAATTAAACCTGCGACAACTGAATAAAGCGTTTATGGGGCTGCCGACTGACGTGAGTCAGCCGGCAGTTTGCTGTTGGACTAAGTTTTGTTTCAGCTTCATTTAAGTTATGCCTGCGACAATAATACTGCAGCCGTTGCTATTGACTAAGCGGAATAAATATGCTAAAATCTACAGTTGAGTACGAAAGATGATCGCGGCTGGCTTTAAGCCAGATGAGGAAAGTCCGAGCTCCACAGGGCAGGATGCCGGATAACGTCCGGCGAGGGTGACCTCAGGGATAGTGCCACAGAAATGTGTACCGCCTGCATTTGCAGGTAAGGGTGGAACGGTGCGGTAAGAGCGCACCAGCGGTCTGGTAACAGGCCGGCTAGGTAAACCCCATCCGGAGCAAGACCAAATAGGGAAGGGATGAAGCGGCCCGCTGATCCTTCCGGGTTGTGTCGCTTGAGTCCATAGGCAACTATGGAACTAGATAAATGATTATCGTAACAGAACTCGGCTTACTGATCACTCATATCCATTTTTGAATTGTACAGGAGGAATCTTTATGGAAATCATCAATATCTCTGATAAAGCAGCCTTTGATCAACTCGTCAAGGAAAGCACGAAACCGGTCATGGTTGACTTTTGGGCGACCTGGTGTGGTCCCTGTAAGATGGTCGCTCCTATGATTGCACAGATTGCGGCAGAACGGGATGATGTGCAGGTGGCTAAAGTTGATGTGGACCAAGTCCCTGATGTAGCCAGCGAATTTGGCATTGCCGCCATTCCGACGGTCGTTTATTTCAAGGATGGCAAGGAAGCCCATCGCTTTGTCGGCGTCCAGTCAAAAGCCGCTTATTTGGATCCTCTTCAAAGCCTGTGATTTGCATGATGAAGAAACTATCTATTGTAGTCCCCGTCTTTAATGAACAAGAAAATATCCACGAATTTTACAGGCGCGTTACGGAAGTAATGGCGCCTTTATCTTATGACTATGAGCTGCTGTTCATCGATGATGGTTCCCGTGACCAAAGCGCGGCCATGATCCGTGAACTGGCGGATAAAGATCCTCATGTGGAAGGCTATCTATTTTCCCGTAACTATGGCCATCAACTGGCTCTTACGTGCGGACTGGAACACGCCAAGGGGGATGCCGTCATCTCCATGGACGGGGACCTGCAGCATCCGCCGGAAATGATTCCGGAACTGATTTCCCTTTGGGAATCGGGGTATGAGATCGTGCAGACCGTCCGTAAAGCGACGGAAGACGCCACTTTCTTCAAAAATATCACGTCAAGTCTTTATTATAAGCTCATCAATACCATGAGTGAAGTTCGGATTACACCGGGAGGTTCTGATTTTCGGCTCATGGACCGGAAAGCGGTGGATGCGCTGAATTCTTACCATGAACGGGCCCGTTTTATTCGTGGAATGGTGAATAACCTAGGATTTCGGACGACGACCCTGCCTTTTGTGGCGCCGCCGCGTTTTGCTGGTCATTCCAAATTTAACCTAAGAAAAATGCTGCGTTTTGCCCTGGACGGGATTACGGGCTTTTCCCGGGTTCCCCTGCGCCTTGCTTTTTATGCAGGACTCATTTTTGGCATCGGCAGCCTGCTGCTGCTTCTCCATGTCCTCTATGCCTGGATTATGGATGAAGCCGTGCCCGGATGGACGACCCTTGCAGCGGCCGAGTTCTTTCTCGGCGGTGTGGAACTGATGGGCATCGGGATCGTTGGTGAATACGTAGGCCGTATCTTTGAGGAAGTCAAGCATCGGCCTCTTTATATCGTGCGGGAACATATCAAACATGAATATAAGGTGGCGGACGCAATCGCACATATAGTTAAAAAATAAGAGCCAGAACTGCGAAGAAACAAGAAATTTCTCCGCAGTTTTTTGATAGGAAAAGGTAAGGGGCGGCGACGAGGGCATGATTGAAAGCGTACGCTGCAGCCCAATGAGAGCCGAGCAAAGGTAGGCATGCTTTTTGCCCATTGCCTTAGGATGAACAGGAAATGGACCTGCGACCACCAGGTTGACGCTCTGCGTTATCGGTTTTTTACATTTTGAATCCTTTAGCTTAACAGCCGAAGACGCAGGCTAGAGACAGCGTCTTTTGTCTTCCCTTTCGAATTATATACCTTTTTCGAATATGGGCCTTAGGCAAATCCTGTTTGCTCTAAAAAACGAAAAATTTCCCAAAAGTGGCTCGCCCGCCAAAGGCATTTTTTGGGGCGACTTTACCATGAGTTTGTGTACTGCAACAATTTACGTAGCACCATGATTTCATGGCCATCTCGTAAATCTTAAAATGAGAAAAGAAGGCAACTCGTGCAGAAAATCGCTGCGATTTTTACTCCAAGTAAAAATAAAAAGGGAGGACCGAAGATTGCAAAAAGCTCCCTATATTTTAACTCAGTCCGATTTTTGGACTGAGTTAAAATACAGGGAAAGAACGCTTTTTACTCCACCGCCAGCACTGCAGGTGCGGAACCACCATTTGGCCATTAACCGAATTGACAGCTTGAAAGCGTCTTTTTTCATACCCATTTCTTGAACAAAATGTGACATATTGGACTTTTTTTCCTTCCATTGCTATAATGTGAAGTGCAGAAAACGTAAATTTAATAAAACCGAATCGTAGGGATACGAACGGAGGACCCAATGTTGGGGTGAATTTCCTTTCTTTTAGGAATAGGGTGTCTCGACCCGAACCCGGCAGCTAACTTCGTAGGTGAATCGAGAGGGTGTGTTTATTATTTTAAAACGGATGATGCTTGGGGCTGTTGCCGCCTTTGTGCTGAGTTTTGCTGCTGTCCCTTTCCAGAGTGCGGATGCAGCGGCATTTCATCAAGGCGAATCGGGGCCGGAAGTGGCCGCCATTCAGGAAAAACTGCTTATGGAAGGCTATGATATCGGGATTCCTGACGGTGTGTACGGCGAAAGAACCGTCGACGCCATCAAAAAATATCAAGCCAGCATGGGCCTTGAAGTGGATGGCATCATTGGTGATTCCACGTACATGAAGCTCATGGGAAAACGGATGCCCCAGTATGCAGGATATGGAGTAAGCCGCGGGCGTTCCTATCGTGGCAGCGGGGCAGCGAGAAGGTTGATCTCCCGAGCCTTTGAGTACGTAGGTGTGCCTTATGTCTTTGGGGGAACGACGCCGTGGGGGTTTGACTGCTCCGGCTATACGCAGTATGTCTTCCGTCAGATTGGCATCAGCATCCCCAGAACAGCGGATACCCAGTATTACAGTTATCCAAAGGTTTCTTCCCGGAACCTTCAGCCCGGTGACTTGGTCTTTTTTGAAACGTATGAACCGGGTCCCTCCCATGTCGGGATCTATATTGGCGACGGCAAGATGCTTCAGGCTGGTTCCAGTACAGGCGTGACCGTTTCCGATGTGTTCGGCGGCTATTGGGGTGCCCGCTATATTGGGGCCGCTCGGGTTCTCTAAGTGATAAGCGG
>ENA-OPAC01001398-OPAC01001398.1-human-gut-metagenome-genome-assembly--contig:-NODE-1398-length-11259-cov-1.847822_pt1 | contig 11259 bp, 8 predicted proteins | sample MGYA00241052_ERZ501420 | MGnify/ENA primary metagenome ERZ501420 (study PRJEB25962, sample SAMEA2042513) | human gut metagenome | biome: human gut; feature: human-associated habitat; material: faeces... | reverse complement strand
GCCAAAATACAGTTACGTATGTCACCTGGAGGAAGCATTCCAAGGTCTGCTCTAAGCTTTCCTGAACCTCCTCCATCATCTCCAACTGTTACTATTGCTGTTATATTATTAGTATATAACTTAAGTCCTCTTAACATTGTAGATAAACCAGTCCCCCCGCCAATAACAACAATTTTAGGACCGCCTACATGAACTCTTTTTTCCTCAACTAAATCTTCAATACTTTTATCATTAATAGTTATTTTTATCTTTTCATTATTTATTAACGAAATAAAAGATTTTATAAATTCAGATACTGATATATAAATCATTACCAATCCTATAAAAGTTAAAAATAAGTATAATAACTTAATTGATAAATTATGCTCATGGTTTGAAAAAATCTCAACTATACCTATTACTGATAAAATCATACCAATGACCCCTAGAAATATCCACCTTTTAATTTTGGTTCCAGGCTTCATGAAAAAATCCATTATCATAGTTTTTTATCCCCTTTATGAACATCCTCTTTAATATCTCTATGTTCTATATAAACATCATAATTTTTTTCATGTAAGTTTTGATATATTTCATTTGCTATTGCAACTGATCTATGTCTTCCTCCAGTACATCCTATTGCAATAATAAGTTGTCTTTTTCCTTCCTTTTTATAGTTTGGAATTAAGAATTCTAGCATATCAGTTAATTTACCTAAAAACTCTTTAGTTTCATCTTGCCCAAGTACATAATCCCTAACAGGTGCATCTAATCCTGAAAATGGCTTTAATTCTGGTATGTAAAATGGATTTGGTATAAATCTAACATCAAAAACTAAATCTGAATCAACAGGTATTCCATATTTAAATCCAAAACTCAATACTGTAATTGACATTTGCTTTTCTGGAATTTTTTCATCTCCAAAATATTTAGTCATTTCTTCTCTTAAATCACCAATTTTATACTTCGATGTATCTATAATTATATCTGATTTATCTTTAACTTCCCTTAATTTATTTCTTTCAAGCTCAATACCAGTTATAACTCTTCCACCACCTGATAACGGATGACTTCTTCTTTTTTCTTTAAATCTTTTTACTAATACTTCATCAGAAGCATCTAAAAATAATATTTCATACTTAAATTGTTGCTTTTCTAATTCTTTTAAACTTTGGAATAAATCATTAAAGAATACCCCACCTCTTATATCAATTACTAATGCAACCTTATTTATCTTTCCATCACTTTGCAAACATACATCTGCAAATTTTGTTATTAATGTTGGTGGAAGGTTATCTACGCAAAAATATCCCATATCCTCTAAACTTTTAGTTGCTTCTGATTTACCAGCACCTGATAATCCTGTAACTATAATAAATCTCATATAATACCTCCAAACTATTAATTTTAATGATATTCAACTTATATATTATACCTTTTTATAAGCACTCATTGTTATTATATACCAAGGTCATATAATAATAAACACATCTTATATTTCAAGTTAAAAAATAGGAATACACATTTATAAAAACTTATATTGTGTATTCCTTTAATACTTTTTATTCTTCTCCAATAATTCTAACTTCAGGATGAAGATCAACTCCAAATTGCTTTTTAACTTCATCTTGTATATGTTTTATTAAATCAGTTATATCCTTAGCTGTTGCATTTCCCTTATTTATTACAAATCCAGAATGCTTTTCTGAAACAGCTGCTCCACCTATTGAATATCCCTTTAATCCAGCATCTTGAATAAGCTTTCCTGCAAAATATCCAGTTGGTCTCTTAAACGTACTTCCTGCTGATGGATATTCAAGTGGTTGCTTTGATTCCCTTTTGTTAGTTAAATCTTCTATTAATTCCTTTATTGTCTTTACTTGACCCTTTTCTAATTTAAATACAGCTGATAATACTGTATATCCTTTTTTCATTACTAATGATGATCTATATCCAAAATCTAATTCTTCTCTTGAAAGTCTTATGATATTGCAATTTTCATCTATAACTTCAGCACTTTCAATTACTTTTGATATTTCTCCATCATAAGCTCCAGCATTCATAAATACAGCTCCACCTATAGTTCCTGGAATTCCACATGCAAATTCAAAACCAGTTAATGAATTTTCTATAGCCTTATCTGAAACTTCTTTTAACATAACTCCACATTCAGCTTCTATCTTTTCTCCATCAACATAAATGTTTTTAACATTCTTTAATGAAAGTACAACTCCTCTAAAACCACCATCTCTAACTAATATATTAGAACCATTTCCAATTAAGTAAAAAGGAATATTATTTTCCTTGCAAATTTTAATACTTTTAATTACTTGCTCCTTTGAATTTGGAATTAATAATATATCTGCTGGTCCTCCAACTTTAAAATTAACATATTCACTTAATTTTTCATCTATTTTAATATCATTTATATCGTAAAATTCATTAAATAATCCTACAAATTTGTTGTATTTATTCATGATAAGCTCCTTAAAATTATAAAATATTTACAATTTAATAGTATAAATTAATTTATACTATTAAACAAGTGATTTATTCTTAATTATTACCATTAAAATAATTATAAATACTTTCTGCTGATTTTTTATCAATTGATTGTGTTTCTAATAACTCTTGCATTGATGCTTTCTTTATATTATCAACACTTCCAAATTTCATCAATAATGCCCTTCTTCTCTTTTCACCAACATAAGGTATATCATCTAAAACAGAATGTAATGTTCTCTTATCTCTTAAGCTTCTATGATAAGTTATAGCAAATCTATGAACTTCATCTTGTATTCTTCTAATTAATTGCATTAAATTTGAGCCTTTATTAATAATAAGTTCATTATTATTATATATAATTCCTCTTGTTTGGTGTTTATCATCTTTAACTAATCCACAAACAGGAATATCTATATTTAAAGATTGTAAGACTTCTAATGCAACATTAACCTGTCCTTTTCCACCATCCATCATTATTAAATCAGGAAACGTTGAAAACTTACCTGCTGATAACTTTAAATCTCTTTGCTGAATTGCCTTAATTTCATCTAATCCATGATTAAATCTTCTAGTCAATATTTCACGCATACTATCATAATCATTTGCACCCTTAACAGTTTTTATTTTAAATCTCCTATAATCACTATTTTTAGCTCTTCCTTCTTCAAATACAATCATTGTTCCAACAGAATCAACCCCTTGTATATTGGAAATATCATAAGCTTCTATTCTTTGTGGACATTCTTCTAATTCTAACAAGTCTTGAAGCTCTAATAATGAAATTCTGTTGATTTCTTTATCCTTTAAATATTTATCTTTAAACTTTTCTAAAGTAATTCTTGCATTGTTTTTAACCATTTCAAGCATTTCTTTTTTTTGCCCCTTTTGAGGCACCTTAATCCACACTTTTGCCCCTCTTTTTATTGTTAAATATTCTTCCATTAAGTCAAAATTATCAATTTGTGGAACATATATTGTTTTAGGAATTTTAGCTGTTCCTCCATAAAATGATCCTATAAAATCTTCTATTATTTCACCAATGCTTTCATTTGCTGTGTTTTCAAATATAAAATGCTCTCTTCCAATTACCTTTCCATCCCTTGAGAAAAATACTTGAATACAACTATCTTTTTCATCTTGTTCTATATTGATGAAATCTTCATCACCTTCCATGGTTTTAAATATCTTTTGTTTTTCTGCTATTGCATTTATAGATAATATTTTGTCTCTCAATGATGCAGCTTTTTCAAATTCTAGTTCTTCCGCAGCCTTTTCCATATCAGATTTAAGCATTTTAGTAATATATGTTTCTTTTCCACTTAAAATATCTATTATATCATTAATCATTTTCCCATATTCTTCTTTACTAATATGCCCTCCACATGGCCCAAGACACTTTTTTATATGATAATTTAAACAGGGTCTAACCTTTTCACCATTTTCTTTTATTACTAATTTACAATTTCTCAAAGGAAATATCTTATATATTAAATCAAGGGTTTCATAAACGGCACTTCCATTTGTATATGGCCCAAAATATTTACTTCCATCCTTTGCAAATCTTCTCGTAACAAATACTCTTGGATAATCATCATTTACAGTTATCTTTATAAAAGGATAAAATTTATCATCCTTTAACAAAATATTATACTTAGGACTGTACTTTTTTATTAAATTACATTCTAAAATTAATGCTTCCATTTCAGAATCTGTAACAATATACTCAAATTCAGCAATATTTTTTACCATTACTTTTACTTTTTCTGAATGGTTTTTAGATTTTTGAAAATAACTTTTTACTCTATTTTTTAAAACCTTTGCTTTTCCAACATAAATTACTTCACCCAAAAAATTTTTCATTAAATATACACCAGGCTTATCTGGTAAATTCTTTATATGATATTCAAAATCAAACATTATTTGCACACTCCTTTCTTTAGTTTTAATTATATTAATAAATAAGAGTTAAAAGGTAATAAGCAAATTATCTTTTTAGTTACTTACTAAATATGCTTACTTCCCCCTTAACTCCTATTATAGAAATTTCCTTTATTGAAGGATTTATTTAAAATTTAATCACCTAAGACCCATTGTCTTACTACTTTACTTGCAACTGTTGCAGCCTTTCCTGAACCTGTTCCTCCATTTTCAACAATTACTGCAACTGCTATTTTAGGATCATTCATTGGAGCTACTGATATAAACCAACTATGTGGAGTTGCTTCACTTCCATCTGGTAAAGTATAATCAGCTGTTCCAGTTTTTCCTCCAGCATTAGTTCCTTTAAATGCTGGCCATTTACTTAAATTGCTATTTACTACATTTAACATATAATCTTGAACTGTTTGTGCTATATCACTAGACATAACTTTCTTTAATTCTTTGTTATCTATAGATTTAATAACATTCTTATCTTTATCAACTATTGTATTTACAAGCTTTGGTTGCATCATTATACCATCATTAGCTACTGTTGCTGCAACTAATGCCATTTGCATAGGCGTTGATAAAATACTACTTTGTCCTATACCACTTTGTGCTATATTCCCAACTTCAGAACTATCTAACGTTGGAAATCTACTTGCTGTTATAGAAACACCTGGTCCTGTTATTACAGAATTAAATCCAAAATCTTCAGCTGTAGATTTTAATTTATTATTTCCTAATTCCATTGCTAATGTCCCAAATACAACATTACTTGATACCTTATATGATTGCTTTAAACTTAATGATCCATAAACATTATTTCCAAAATTACTTAAACTTCTGCCATCTGGAAATTTAATTTTTCCATCATCCTGAAAAGTTCTATTAGCTACTGATGGCATATTTTCTAATGCACTTGTTAATGTAACAGTTTTAAATACAGACCCTGGCGGATAAAGTCCATTAATTGCTCTGTTTATTAATGGTGAGTTATCTGCACTTCCACTATTAGCAGCTTTCATTTCTTCAGCTAAATTATTAGGATTAAATATTGGATTTGATACCATTGCTAATATTTCCCCTGTTTTAGGATTTAAAGCAACTACAGCTCCCTTATTACTTCCTAATGCATCGGATGCAACTTGTTGAAGTGTAGTATCTAAAGTAGTTATAACACCATTACCTACTTTATTTTCTTCTTCTTCTAATAAATTAAAATTTATTTTATCCTTAAATGTTTTAAAATTAGAAGCAAAATTAAAACTTCCTGTGCTTTTTTTCGATCACTCTGACGTTTTGAGAAACGTTCTCTTGCTTTATATCTTCTATTAATCCCTTAACATCAATAGAATCTAAAAATTTTCTAAAGTTATTTCCAATTGCATTATAAGTTGTTAACTCACTATCATATTCTTCTTCTAAACCAGTTTTTCCATATACAGCACTTGTATATCCTAATGCATGAACATATAGTCCATCATATAAATAATTCCTTTTTTGTGAAGTTTCATTTAATCTTTCACTTGTAGTTAATGCTGTTTCATTTCTATCATAAATAGTTCCTCTTAAAACTTCATTCTTTTTAGCTATAACCCTTGTATTACTTGCCATTTCATTAATTTTAGGGCTTTTAATTAGCTGAAAATATGCAATATAGGATATCAATGCTATAAATAGTACTAAAAAAACAGTCATTACATTCTTAACACTTTTTGCTAAATCATTCATATCCTATGCCTCCTCCGATATTTTTTGTAATATTCCTAATGCAAAGAATATAGTCAATACTGATGAACCACCATAACTTATAATAGGCAATGTTATACCTGTTAATGGAATAACTGAAAATATTCCTCCTATTATAACTAATGTTTGACATGCTATCATTGTACTAAATCCTACAGCTATTAATTGTGAATAACTATCCTTTGTTACAAAGGCAGCTCTTATACCCCTATAAAATAATAAGAAGTATATTATCATTAATCCAATTGCAAAAATTATTCCAAATTCTTCACATATAATTGCATAAATCATATCACTTTCTTTTACAGGTAAGTTTTGAAAGTGTCCTTGACCTAATCCAACCCCAAAAAGTCCTCCAGCTGCAATAGAATACATTCCTTCAACTATTTGATATGATGATCCTAATGCATATTTCCATGGATCACGCCAAATCATAACTCTTTCCCTTACATGACCAAACATTGTATAACCTGCAACAGAACCTATTGCTGCTAATCCTAAAGCTGTAAAAACATACTTTTTCTTTGATGTTGCAACATAAAGTAAAGTTATTGATATCCCAAAGAATATTAATGCACTCCCTAAATCTCTTTGTAATACCATACATCCCATTGAAAAACCTGCAACTAATGCTGGTTGAAATAATTGTTTAACTTCTTCCTTGAAACTTTTTTTAGATTCATATGTAGCCAATGCTGCTGCTAAATATAAAACTAATGCTATTTTAGCAAATTCTGATGGCTGAAAAGAAATTGGCCCTATTAATATCCAGTTTTTTGCACCAAACTGTTCTGTACCAAATATTAAAGCTAATGGCATTAATACCAATGTTATTATCATATATACATTTTTATATTTTGCAAAACTTTTTAAATCCGGCAATATTACAACTATTAATATATAACCAATTATCCCAAGTGCTATCCATATAAGCTGTTTAATAGCTGTATTTGGATTTATTCTATATAACATTGCTACTCCTACTACTGCTAACACACTTGCAAAAATTAAAATAAATTTATCTCCATCTGGATAAAATCTTCTAACTATAAAGTGGGAATAGCCTATTAATACACATAAGACTACTCCCATTATTAATGCAAATTTATCAAAAGGCTGTTGTAAAAAGCCTAATGCTGTGAAAAGTAGTAAGCATAGCAGATATACTAAATTTAGTAATCTTTTTTCTCGCTTTTTTGCTTTCATATCCTCACCTCTAAATTATTACTAAAACATCTTTTCTTAATGTCTAAGATATAAGTTCAACTATCTAAATCATAAATTTAGAGTTTTACTTACCTGATTTTAAAACCTTAAAAATTGCACTTCCTATTTTTACTTCATCATCAGCAATAAGCTTATATTTTTCTTCAATTCTTTCATTATTTACATATACACCATTTGTACTATTTAAATCTTCAACATATAAATTATTATTTTTAGCATATATCCTTGCATGATTACCTGATACAAAAGGCTCTGTTAATACTATTGTATTTTCTGCTTTTCTTCCTAATGTAATAATTCCCCTTATAGGAACTACCGCGCCCTGCTCCAGTGTAGAATTAACACCTGTTTGAATAACTTCAATTCCATATCTTATTCCTGAGTTATTATTTTTAGCCTTACTGAATTAATTAAAATAATCACACACTCATAAAACCTTACGATTATTTTGATATACCAAATGATTATATAATAAAATTATAAAAATTATACCAAATACAAAAGTAAATAACTTTCCAAAACTCATACCTTCACCTCAAACTAATGAATATTTACCATTATATATTAAATCTTATTGTAAAAAATAACAAGCCATCTTAATTTATCTTAATAACTTCTTAAGATATCTACCAGTATAAGAGTTATCATTTTCGACAATTTTTTCTGGTGTTCCTTGTGCTACTAAAGTACCACCTTTATCTCCACCTTCTGGTCCTAAATCTATTATATAATCTGCACATTTTACCATATCTAAATTATGTTCTATAACAATAACAGTATTTCCTGCATCAACTAGTCTTTGTAATATTTCAACTAATCTATTTACATCATCTACATGAAGTCCTGTTGTTGGTTCATCTAAAATATATAATGTCTTTCCTGTACTTCTTTTGGATAATTCAAATGCAAGTTTAATTCTTTGAGCTTCTCCACCTGATAATTGAGTTGATGGTTGACCTAATCTAATATATCCTAATCCTACATCCTTTAATGTTTGAATCTTATTTTTTATTCTTGGAATATTTTCAAAAAACTCTAAAGCTTCTTCAACAGTCATATTTAAAACATCATCTATATTTTTTCCCTTATACTTAACTTCAAGAGTTTCCCTATTGTATCTTTTTCCTTTACAAACTTCACAAGGAACATATACATCAGATAAGAACTGCATTTCTATTTTTATAATTCCATCTCCTGAACAAGCTTCACATCTTCCACCTTTTACATTAAAACTAAATCTTCCTGGCTTATATCCTCTCATTTTAGCTTCTGGTGTTTGTGAAAATAATTCTCTTATTATATCAAATGTACCTGTATATGTTGCTGGGTTTGAACGTGGTGTTCTTCCTATAGGGCTTTGATCAATATCTATAATTTTATCTATATTTTCATATCCTGTTATTTCTTTATAAGCTCCTGTTGGATTTTTACTTTTATTTACTATCTTATTTAAACCTTTATATAATATTTCATTTACTAAAGTACTTTTACCTGATCCTGAAACACCTGTAACCATTGTTAATACTCCCAAAGGAAATTTAACATTTAAGTTTTTAAGATTATTTTCTTTGGCCCCAGTTACAGTAATAAACTTTCCATTACCTTTTCTTCTTTCTTCAGGAACTTTAATTGATTTTTCTCCTGTTAAGTATTGACCTGTAATTGATTCCTTACATGCCATAATTTCATTAACTGGTCCTGCTGCAATTATTTGACCACCATGTTCTCCTGCCCTTGGCCCTATATCTACTATATAATCAGCTTCCCTCATAGTATCTTCATCATGTTCAACAACTATAACAGTATTTCCTACCTCCCTTAAGTTTTTTAATGTTTGAATCAACTTATCATTATCTCTTTGATGTAATCCAATACTTGGCTCATCTAATATATATAACACTCCCATCAATGCTGATCCAATTTGTGTTGCAAGTCTTATTCTTTGTGCTTCTCCACCAGAAAGAGTTCCTGAACTTCTTGAAAGATTTAAATAATCTAATCCAACATTAACTAAGAATTCTAACCTACTTCTTATTTCCTTTACTATTTGACCACTTATAATTCTTTCTTTTTCAGATAGTGTAATTGAACTTATAAACTCAAGTTCTTCCTTAATTGACATCTTAGTAAATTCATATATATTTTTACCACTAACTGTAACTGCTAAAACTTCATTATTAAGTCTTGCTCCTTTACATTTTGGACATGCCTTATTGCTCATGTATTGTTCTATTTCATTCTTTATAACATCTGAATTAGTTTCCTTATATCTTTTTATTAATGAATTAATTTCTCCATCATATGAATAAGAATATAATCCTTTTACTCCATCCTTAGTATATGTTATTGATAATTTATGCCCATCAGTTCCATATAATAATAAATCTAAATGTTCTTTAGATAACTCCTTTATTGGCTTATTTAAATCCAAATCATATTCTTTGCTTAAGGCTTGTAATATTGCATACGTCCATGAATCTTCCTTTAACCTTCCTTCTCCCCATGTTGCTATAGCACCTTCCATAACACTTAGGTTCTTATTTGGAATAACTAAGTTTGGATCTATTTCCATTAAAGTTCCTAAGCCATCACATTTATCACATTTTCCATATGGGGCATTAAATGAAAACATTCTTGGCTCAAATTCTTGTATACTAATTCCACAATCAGCACATGCAAAATTTTCACTAAATAATATATCTTTATCGCCAATTACGTTTATAATTACTAATCCTTCTGCTAATCTTAATGCCACTTCTAATGAATCACTTAATCTTCCTTCCATGCCTTCTTTTATAATAAGTCTATCTATAACAGCTTCAATATTATGCTTTTTAGTCTTTTCAAGCTTTATATCCTCTTCAGCTAACTCATATATTTCTCCATCAACCCTAGCTCTTACATATCCATTTTTCTTTATATTATCTAAAACTTTTTCATGCGTCCCTTTTTTCCCTCTAATTATTGGAGCTAAAATTTGAATTTTAGTTTTATCCCCAAGTGCCATTACTTGATCCACAATTTGATCCACAGACTGCTTGCTTATTACCTTTCCACACTTAGGACAATGTGGAATTCCTATTCTTGCATATAATAATCTTAAATAATCATAAATTTCAGTAATTGTTCCAACTGTAGACCTTGGATTTTTGCTAGTTGTTTTTTGATCTATTGATATTGCTGGTGATAAACCTTCAATATAATCTACATCAGGCTTATTCATTTGCCCTAAAAATTGTCTTGCATATGCTGATAAAGACTCAACATATCTTCTTTGCCCTTCTGCATATAATGTATCAAATGCTAAAGAAGATTTACCTGAACCTGATAATCCAGTAAATACTATTAATTTATCTCTAGGAATTTCTAGAGAAACATTTTTTAAATTATGTACTCTTGCACCTTTTACTATAATCTTATCTTTCATTTTTCTACCCTCTTCGATATACTTCATTATTTTATTTTTGTCATAATTTCTTTTCTTTAATCTCGAACAAATATTCTCTTTATTATATTTTAGGTTTATTGAAATTTATTGTCAATAAATTTCATGATTAATATTTATACGATTATAATTTGGTTTTTATATCTTTGCATTATCCAACATATCTACTTAAAGTCTCAATAATATTTATTTCTTGTATATCATCTGTTTATAAAAAAATACAAGCAAATAATTTTTCATTAAATTTGCTTACATTGATTATAACTATTTTTATCTTATTTCCATAAAATTTGTATTATTAATTCTTCATTTTTTAAAGTGGCATTTATACTATATCCCAATTTTTCTACTAAGACCTTAGTTATATACAACCCTAATCCTGTATTTCTATCACTTCTTGATTTATCCACAGTATAGAATCTCTTAAATAA
>ENA-OPAC01001393-OPAC01001393.1-human-gut-metagenome-genome-assembly--contig:-NODE-1393-length-11290-cov-2.457855_pt1 | contig 11290 bp, 10 predicted proteins | sample MGYA00241052_ERZ501420 | MGnify/ENA primary metagenome ERZ501420 (study PRJEB25962, sample SAMEA2042513) | human gut metagenome | biome: human gut; feature: human-associated habitat; material: faeces... | reverse complement strand
CTATCAGAATCACTGCGCATCCTCGCGGAGCGTTTATCTCAGTCGGAGATAAACATATCGCACAATAACCAATTGCTGGTTATATCACTGCCAACATATCGTATATTAAGCCACTTAAGCTTTTTTTGCAATATATTTTTCTTTTCTAATATTTATTTTGTATGCCAATCTACATGTCTTCGTATCTGTTCTGTCATACATATTATTGCCTAAATGTACTTTCTATATCTGTCCAAATCACCATTCATATCTATTTGGGATAAATACAGATTTTTGCATTCTTATCTACGGTCTGCATAATCTTTTTCATATATTTCTGTTTCACAGCCACGCAGCCACCTGTGTATGGATTGCTTCCTGTGCAGTGTAAGAAAATAGCAGAGCCTTTCTTATAAACACAGTTTTTATTATAGTCAATCGCTAGGGCATAATTATAATGTGGCTTATAATCAATCAGATGCTCTCCAGAGCGGCTTGCTTTCACCTTACGGATATCAATCATCTGATTATAATATCTCCTATCCCCGCTCCAATAATGGTATTTATTCAGCTTTATGTATTTTATCTTACTGCGTGGATTCTTCTTAATTCCGAAAGCCTTTGTAAAACCATAAGTACCAGTTGGCGTTTTCTTATCTCCCTCACGTTTCTTACCAATACCATTTTTACCGACATAACCGATACAGCCAAATACTTTTTTAAACTTTCCATTTACTTTTTCATACAAAACGATATTTGCCTTGCTTTTACCTTTGTATTTTACGAAGATAAGCTGGTTTACTTTTTTGCTTTTTTCATATTTTTGGAGAAGCGTTGTCCATTTGTCCTTTTTGACTTTGGATCTATTAGCTACTGTTGTGCTCTGGCTTTTTGCAGTCGCTGCTTGTAGAGGAATCGCGTTATCTGCCGCTATAAAAATGCTTATAACAAAAATAATGCTTAAAAAAATGGCTAATCCGTTCAAATAACAACTGCCTTTTTTGGTATTTTCTTTCATAATACGTGCTTCCTTTCTTTTTTATTCTTATACTTAATTTAGCAAATTTATTATAACATAAAAAAAGCAATTAAAATATTTACGATTGTTTTTTTGATTGTTTTTAAATGAAAAAAAGACCTTGCAAATCTGATTTTTCACAAATCTACAAGGTCTATTTTGTTTATTTTTTTATTGGACGCTAATCATCTCTGCCCTTTTCAGGATAACGATATTTGTCCCCCACAAATACAGCCTGCTTATTTCTTGATAAGAAGTGATTTTCCTGTCATTTCCGCAGGCTGTTCCATTCCCATAAGCTGGATCAGTGTAGGAACGATATCTGCAAGACATCCGTTCTCGCGCAGTGTATATTTCGGATCTGCATTTACAAGAATAAATGGTACAGGATTTGTTGTATGTGCAGTCCACGGAGCACCTGTCTCATAGTCGATCAGCTGTTCTGCATTTCCATGGTCAGCACAGATAAACATCTGTCCGTCCACTTCCTTAAGAGCCCCTACTGCTTTGCCAACACATTCATCAACAGTTTCCACTGCTTTGATGGCTGCTTCCTGTACACCTGTATGTCCAACCATATCCGGGTTTGCAAAGTTGATCACGATCACATCATATTTGTCAGATTTGATCGCATCTACCAGTTTCTCGCAAACCTGAGGTGCACTCATTTCCGGCTGAAGATCGTAGGTTGCAACCTTCGGAGATTTAACCAGAATTCTGTCTTCTCCTTTGTTCGGCTCTTCCACACCGCCGTTGAAGAAGAATGTAACATGTGCATATTTCTCTGTTTCAGCAATACGCGCCTGAGTCATATTGTGTGCTGCAAGATACTCACCAAATGTATTGTGAAGCTGAACCTTGTGGAACGCAACCTGTTTATTCTGAATGGTATCATCGTAATCTGTGAAGCATACGAAAGTAACCTGTGGTCTTGCTTTTCTTTCAAATCCCTGGAAATCATCATCGCAGAATGCTCTTGTGATCTCACGAGCGCGGTCAGGACGGAAATTAAAGAATACAACAGAATCTTTATCAGATATAACACCTGTCGGCTGTCCGTCTTTCTCGATAACTGTAGGAAGAACAAACTCGTCTGTCTTATCATTGTCATAAGAAGCCTGAACTGCTGCCGGTGCATCTGTTCCCTTTACGCCTTCTCCTGTTGTAAGAGCATTGTATGCAAGTTCTACACGATCCCAACGGTTATCACGATCCATCGCATAGTAACGTCCGGAAACAGTAGCAATCTCACCTACACCGATCTTCTTCATCTCTGCTTCAAGAGCCTCTACAAACTCTTTACCTGATGCAGGAGGTGTGTCACGACCGTCAAGGAAACAATGTACGTAAACCTTCTCAACGCCCTCTCTCTTAGCCATCTCAAGTAATCCATAAAGATGTGTATTATGACTGTGCACACCACCATCAGAAAGAAGTCCCATGAAATGTACTGCAGAATTATTCTCTTTTGCGTTCTTCATTGCTGCAAGAAGAGCTTCATTCTTAAAGAAATCACCGTCCTGGATTTCTTTTGTGATTCTGGTAAGTTCCTGATATACGATACGGCCTGCGCCCATATTCATATGTCCTACTTCAGAATTACCCATCTGTCCGTCCGGAAGACCTACTGCCAGTCCGCTTGCGTTTCCTTTTACAAATGGATATTCTGCCATCAGCTTGTCCATAACCGGTGTTTTAGCCAAATATACAGCGTTTCCTTCCTTTTTGTCATTCAGACCATATCCATCAAGAATCATTAATACGGTTGGTTTTTTGCTCATAATGTTCTCCTTTTATGTTTATTCATAATTGATAACTGTTTTGCTGATATCAGGAGCAGAAAACTGATCATCTCTGCACAATAAGACTTTTGTATCTGACATCTCTTATATAGTATCAAAATCTCAGGATTTTTCAATTCTTTTTTTGTATCTGTTTCATTTTCATTACTGTATATGGAAAGAACAGTAACTTATTTTCCATATACACGAATGATCGTGGAAATCTTTCTTACGGAATCCCTGTTTCTCAGTTCTTCAATGGCAGTTCTGAAATCACCTTCTCTTACCTTCTCAGTGATCACAACTACTTCTGCACAACCTTCCACCTTGGTATCTTTCTGGATAATCTGTGCGACACTGACCTGATATTTGGCAAAAATAGCAGTCATCTCAGCAAGAACACCGCAGCGATCCTCTACTTTGAGGCGGAGGAAATAACGGTTATGTGTATCTTCCATTTTCTTAACAGGGATATTCTTGTAACAGGTACATCCGATTCTGCCGCAGCATCCTGCAAGAATATTTCTCACAATATCAAATACATCACCCACAACTGCACTGGCTGTAGGAAGTTCTCCTGCTCCTCTTCCGAAGAACATGGCATCCTCCACTGCATCTCCATGGACAAATACTGCATTATAGGAATCATTTACAGTTGCAAGCGGATGGGAACTGGGAATCAGCATCGGGCACACATATGCTTCAATTCCGTCTGCTTCGTTTCTTGCAACACCCAGAAGCTTGATATCACGTCCCATTTCTTTCGCATAATGAATATCTTTTGATGTGATCTTGGCAATTCCCTCTGTATATACATCGTTAAATACCACACGTGAGTTAAATGCCACAGATGCAAGGATCGCTACCTTACGTCCTGCATCCAGACCTTCGATATCAGCAGTCGGATCAGCCTCCGCATATCCAAGTTCTGTTGCAAGTGCCAGGGCATCCTTAAACTCCATACCTTCCTGAGTCATCTTTGTCAGAATAAAGTTTGTGGTTCCGTTTACAATACCCATAACTTCTGTCATGTGATTTCCTGCCAGACACTGTTTCAATGGTCTGATGATCGGAATACCACCTGCTACTGCTGCTTCAAACAGAAAATCCACTTTACTCTCATGTGCCGCATCCAGAAGCTCATGACCATGTACTGCGATCAGATCCTTGTTTGCAGAGACTACATGCTTACCGGCTTTTAATGCAGAAAGGATATACTCTTTTGCAGGATTAATCCCACCCATCAGTTCAATCACAATCTCAATCTCCGGATCATTTATAATCTCATCCCACTGGCTGGTGAGCAAAGAGGCGTCTTCTATCTTCGCTGCTGCCTTCTCTATATTTCTCACAAGGATTTTCTTTATCTCAACTTTACAGCCAATCTTGGCCGACATTTCCTTTTCCTGATTCTTCAGTACCTTATATACACCTGTTCCTACTGTTCCAAATCCTAACAGTGCGGCTTTGATGACATTTTCATTCATTTTGCAGGATTCCCCTTTCGTTTTCGTTGGTTTTTATAGTATGGCAGAATTTCCTATTTGTCAAGTTTGTCTGCATTTTTAAGCAAAATCTTTATCATATTTTCAAGTTCTTTGTTCCGTCTGCGAAGCCATCTCACATACCATAATATCCCCACTCCTGCCACCCAGGCAGAAATACAGAATATTCCATCCAGGATCATATAAACAGTTTTCTCTGTTCCCCCGGCAGGGGCTCCACTCAGGAAGCAGTAATACATTGCCACTGATATGCAGGCTGCGGCCACGCCTTCCATTATCTTTCTGATCGTCTTCATTATATCACTTTCCTTCTCAATAGTGTCTTTATAACGACACTGTTACAAGACCTATTTTAACCCGATAATAAATATGAATCAAGAACAAATCGGACGGTTATTACATATGATAAGCTATAGAAAATTATGGAAGACTATGAAGGAGCGGAAAATCAGCCAGTATGCCCTGTACACTCACTATGGCATAAGCACTTCTTTTCTGGATAAACTCCGTCATAATGAAAATGTGGAAATCCGCAGTCTTGATATCTTATGTTCAATCCTTGACTGCGATTTCGGTGATATTGTAGAACACATTCCGGATAATGCTGAACCTGAGGAAAAATAATTTTTTCGGGTTCAGTATCAATATGATGTAGTTGTGTCCTTTTATAGAACTATTTGTTCTTTTTATCTTTCTCATGATGTTAGAGCAAAAGGTATTTTACCCCTAACCTGATATCTTCTCATATCTATAATATATTTTGCTTATCATATCCTGCAGAAAGTCAGGCGGATATTCGCAATCTCCACAGGGGACTTACCTGATTCGGTTAAAACATTATTTATAATGTTATCCTATAAGTCCATTCACAAAAACATAAGATTTTTTCATTTATTTATGATATACTTATTACTGTCTCCTTCGTTCTCAGTAACGCAGACTTATCTATGGCATTCTCTTCAGGCGCATAATATCATCCGCTTCGCAATTTATCAGTTAAATAGTGCGTTCAGGAGACTTGCTGCAGATTTACAAAATATTTTTACCTGAAAGGATCGTAGTATATATGAAATATGATGTAGTGATCATCGGCGCAGGACCTGGCGGTATTTTCTCTGCCTATGAACTGATGAAGCAAAATAACGATTTAAAGATTGCTGTTTTTGAGGCTGGAAATCCTCTCAGTAAAAGACATTGCCCAATTGATGGTGACAAAGTAAAAACCTGTATCAAATGTAAAACCTGTGCCATTATGAGTGGCTTTGGCGGTGCCGGCGCTTTCTCTGATGGCAAATATAATATTACGAATGATTTCGGCGGAACGCTTTATGAACATATCGGAAAAAAAGAAGCTCTTGACCTGATGCGCTATGTAGATGATATCAATGTTGCCTATGGCGGTCAGGATACAAAAATGTATTCTACTGCAGGAACCAAATTCAAAAAGCTTTGTATGCAGAATAAGCTAAAACTTCTGGATGCTTCCGTCCGTCATCTGGGAACAGACATTAATTATGTGGTTCTTGAAAACTTATATTCAAAATTAAAAGAACATGTTGATTTTTATTTCAATACTCCTGTAGAACGTCTGGAAGTACTGGATGATGGATACCGCATTGTTACAAAGAATGATGCCACTGACTGCAGTAAATGTATTGTATCCGTAGGCAGAAGCGGAAGCAAATGGATGGAACAGGTGTGTAAAGAACTTGATATCCCAACTAAGTCAAACCGTGTAGACCTGGGCGTACGTGTAGAACTTCCTGCTGTTATCTTCTCCCACCTGACAGATGAACTTTATGAGAGTAAGATTGTCTACAGGACAGAGAAATTTGAAGATAATGTGAGAACTTTCTGTATGAATCCTTACGGCATCGTTGTAAACGAAAATACAAACGGCATTGTCACAGCAAACGGCCACAGCTATGAAGATCCGTCCAAACAGACAGAGAATACAAACTTCGCACTGCTGGTAGCCAAACATTTCTCCGAGCCATTTAAAGACAGTAATGGATATGGCGAAAGCATTGCTCGTCTTTCCAATATGCTGGGCGGCGGTGTGATCGTACAGCGTTTCGGCGATCTGGTGCGCGGAAGAAGGAGTACGGTTGCACGTATCGAAGAAGGTATGGTACGGCCTACTCTCGCAGCTACTCCCGGTGATCTGAGTCTTGTTCTCCCGAAACGTATCCTTGACGGAATCATTGAAATGATTTATGCTCTGGATAAAATCGCTCCCGGGACAGCTAATGACGACACCCTCCTCTATGGTGTGGAAGTTAAGTTCTACAATATGGAAGTTGATATTAATGAAAATCTTGAAAGCAAATACAAGGGACTGTATATCATTGGAGACGGAAGCGGTGTAACCCATTCTCTGTCCCATGCTTCTGCAAGCGGTGTATATGTAGCACGCCAGATTGTTGAGAATCTGTAAAAGACCGGATTTCTTCTGATGAATACCTCTAACTACAACAATCAATAACTTTAAAGTCCCCATCTGTCTCTTACAGTTGAAACAGATAGGGACTTGTTTATTATATTTTCTGGTATGCCATCCATTTATCCATTCCCAGACGTTCAAATGAACCGCAGTACTGAAATCCGCATTTTTCCAGAAGTTTCTGCATGGGGATGTTATCGCTGTATGTATCCATACGGAGATTCAGTGTCTGAGCATAGGCCCAGTCCAGACAGAATGATGCGGCTCCTCTTACTATTCCTGTGGACGCTACCCTGTGAACTACTCCATAGGGTTCTTCATTCAGCCATTTTCCATTAATTTCTTTATAATCTTCATCTTCTTCCGCCGCATAATAGAAAACACAGGCAATCTGCCCTTCTGACATGCACAGATACATTTTATCAATATCATGCTCTATCAGTTCTGCTGAGGGGTAATCTTCACCCCACTGTTCTGCATTGCCATTTTCTCTCATAAATTTGCGGGCTTTATCATAAACTTGCATGATCTGCCCAAGATCCTGCACTGATGCTTTTCTTATTTCCATGAAACCTTCCTTTTCTTTTGGTATTTATATTCTTTTAGTATTTGTATTCGTTTTGATTTTTCGTCTGTTTCTCAAATTTTTTCGTCAAAAGACAAATATTTTCACAATGGTCTGTAAAACTGAACATATCTACCGGCTGTATTTTTCTCACATCATAGCCATGTTTTGTCAAATACTCCAGATCTCTTGCCAGTGTTTCCGGTCCACAGGAGATATATACGATTCTTGATGGATTCAGTTTGATAACGGAGGACATAAACTTTTTATCACTGCCTGTACGTGGTGGATCCATAAACACAACATCTGCATGTTCTCCGTTTTCTGCCATGTTTTCCATAAATTCTCCTGCATCTCCCTGATAGAAACGTGCATTTGTAATCTTATTTTCCTTTGCATTGATTCTGGCATCGCGGACTGCATCCGGATTTAATTCCACACCAATGACATTCTTTGCCCGCTTTGCGGCTACAAGTCCGATTGTTCCTATTCCGCAGTATGCATCTATCACTGTTTCTTTTCGTCCAAGCCCCGCATATTCAATTGCTGTCTTATACAAAATTTCTGTCTGTACAGGATTTACCTGATAAAAAGACTGCGGAGAAATGCGGAATGTACATCCGCAGAGCGTATCCCGGATATATCCTTTTCCATAAATGACGATATCACGCTCACCCAGTACCATACTGGTCTTCTTATCATTGACGTTAAGCACAACTGTTGTAATCTGTGGGTATTTCTTTCTCAGAGCTTTCACAAAATTATTTTTTGAAGGAAAGATCGGGGAACCAATCACAAGAACCACCATGATCTCATCTGTGGAAAACCCTCTTCTCACCAGCACATGGCGCAAAAGTCCATATCCTGTGTCCTCATCATATGTTTTGATTCTAAAAGATTTCAGCATATCCCGAATTGTACGGATGATTTCCTGACTGATCTTATCCTCGATCATGCACTCTTCTATCGGAACAACCTTATGTGTTTTCGCTTCGTAGGTTCCACAGATAATATTACCTTTTTTATCCCTGTCAAATACTGCATGAACTTTATTTCTATAATAAAAGGGATCATCCATTCCAATGATTGGTTTTACATTTGCAAACTTTCCAAGAAGCTTCTTCATCCTTTTCTGCTTGGCGGCAAGCTGTTCTTTATAAGGAACACCCTGATACTGGCAGCTTCCGCATTTCTTTGATACACTACATTTTGTTACTTTTTCTTCCATAAAATATTAACCTGCTTTCTATAATTACACATTTTTTACATTATATCAGCGAAAATGGATTCCCGCAATCAGACAATCTTTATTTATCTGTCAATTTCCTCTCCGAATGTCGAAAAAGCAGGGATTCTGTCGAAATGTTTTTGACTGATTTCTGTTGAAACTTGTAGACGAATGTAGAAAAATATGATATAGTTTGTACATACAAAAGAGAAAATCATCGAATTGCCAAAGAGAAAAAAATTTATATCACCAAGGATAAAAACTCAGAAATACTCCAAAATACAAAAGATAAAATACATGAACTAAATACACCTGATAAATAGTCAAAATACAAAAGTATCGAGGCATTCCTTTCGTGCAAAGGAGATTTACCCAAAGTACAAAAGAAACAGCTTACAGCAGATTTTTACACCAGATAAAAAAGACAGTTTCAGTAATGAAGCTGTCTTTTTCTTTATACATATTAATTTCATAAGATACTATGTGTCTGACATAGCCAAACAAATATTCGCAGCAGCAATTAAAGCAGGTAACTTACCTGCTTCAACTATAACAATCCCCTGAATACAATCCAATCAGTAAAATTACCAATTTTCCTGTATTCAGGGGCATTATATTATTTCTCGTTTGGACACAAAGATTATCTGCTTATAATCAGTTTTTTATTCTTATTTGTAGTTTACGATCTTTCCGAAATCAGCTTTCAGAGAAGCACCACCTACAAGGCCGCCATCGATATCGTTCTGAACGAATAAGTCAGGTGCTGTTGCAGGATTTACAGATCCGCCATACTGGATACGGATTGCTTCTGCTGTTGCTTCATCATAGATTTCAGCGATGCATGCACGAATACCTGCGCATACTTCCTGAGCCTGCTCAGTTGTAGCTGTTTTACCTGTTCCGATTGCCCAGATTGGCTCGTAAGCGATAACTGCTGTCTTAGCCTGATCTGCTGTAACACCCTGGAATCCAACTTTAACCTGCTGACGGATGAAATCCATTGTCACGCCCTGTTCTCTCTGAGTAAGAGTTTCGCCACAGCACATGATAGGTGTAATTCCATGTTCGAAAGCTTTGAGAACTTTCTTGTTAACATCTTCGTTTGTTTCTCCGAAGTATTCTCTTCTTTCGGAATGTCCAAGAACAACATATTTAACTCCGGCATCTACGAGCATTGCAGGGGAGATTTCTCCTGTGTATGCACCTTTCTCTTCAAAGTACATGTTCTCAGCACCAACCTGGATGTTTGTTCCCTTAGCAGCTTCTACAACCGGGATGATATCGATTGCAGGTACGCAGAATACTACATCTACTTCATCGTTAACTACTAATGGTTTTAATGTTTCTACTAATTTAACGGCTTCGCTTGGTGTCATGTTCATTTTCCAGTTACCAGCGATAATTTTCTTTCTTGCCATGATGATTTATCTCCTTAGTATCCCTGTGGGATGTTATTATATTCTTATTTATCGTTTGCTGCTGCAACACCCGGGAGTTCTTTTCCTTCCAGGAATTCAAGAGATGCACCGCCACCTGTGGAGATGTGTGTCATCTTGTCGCCATAACCAAGGATGTTAACTGCAGCTGCAGAATCACCACCACCGATAATAGTTGTGGCATCTGTTTCAGCAAGTGCTTTTGCAACAGCTTCTGTTCCATGAGCGAAGTTTGGCATTTCGAAGCAGCCCATCGGTCCGTTCCATACAACTGTCTTAGCATCTTTTACAGCATCAGCAAAAAGCTTCTCTGTTTCCGGTCCGATATCCATTCCTTCCCATCCGTCCGGAATCTCACCACGTTTTACAACCTGGATATTGCAGTCATTGGAGAAGTTATCACCGATTCTGTTATCTACAGGAAGAAGAAGCTTCACGCCCTTCTCCTCTGCTTTCTTCATCATGTCAAGAGCATACTGAAGGTAATCATCCTCGCAGAGGGATGTTCCGATATGTCCGCCCATAGCCTTGGAGAATGTATAGGACATACCACCACCGATGATCAGTGTATCTACCTTGTCAAGAAGGTTGTTGATTACAGAGATCTTGCTGGAAACCTTAGCACCGCCAAGAATTGCTACGAATGGTCTCTCCGGATTGTTTACAGCGTTTCCAAGGAAATCGATCTCTTTCTGCATCAGATATCCTACAACTGCTGTTTTTACATATTTGGTAACACCTACGTTAGAGCAGTGAGCTCTGTGAGCAGTTCCGAATGCATCATTTACAAATACATCACAGAGGGAAGCAAGATCTTCGCTGAACTTGTCTTCGTTCTTTGTCTCTTCTGCACGATAACGTGTGTTCTCAAGAAGAACTACATCGCCATCTTTCATCTCTGCTACAGCAGCTTTTGCGTTCGGTCCTACTACCTCAGGATCTGCTGCAAATTTTACTTCCTGGCCAAGAAGCTCAGAAAGACGAACTGCTACAGGTGCAAGAGAAAGCTCCGGTTTCGGCTCTCCCTTCGGTTTTCCAAGGTGGGAGCAGAGAATAACCTTTCCACCGTCAGCGATCAGCTTCTTGATTGTAGGAAGAGCTGCAACCAGACGGTTCTCATCTGTGATCTTTCCATCCTGAAGAGGAACATTGAAGTCACATCTTACAAGAACTTTTTTGCCTTTTACATTGATATCATCAACAGATTTTTTATTCAGCATTTGTGGTGCCTCCTTAATAATATTCTTTAACAGTTACTGTATATCTGTAAACAGTAACTTATTGATTTCCTGCTGTCATTCCAGACCACGCGAAAAAGGTCCGGTCCAAATCAGA
>ENA-OPAC01001390-OPAC01001390.1-human-gut-metagenome-genome-assembly--contig:-NODE-1390-length-11300-cov-3.010582_pt1 | contig 11300 bp, 8 predicted proteins | sample MGYA00241052_ERZ501420 | MGnify/ENA primary metagenome ERZ501420 (study PRJEB25962, sample SAMEA2042513) | human gut metagenome | biome: human gut; feature: human-associated habitat; material: faeces... | reverse complement strand
GGCCGTCAGCACAAGCCGATGCGTGCCAAGGATCATCCGGTCACGCAAATGTGGTATGCACGCCACAACATCATCACCCCGGAAATGCGTTATGTGGCCGAACGCGAGCATTGCGACGTGGAGCTCGTACGCTCCGAACTCGCCGCGGGCCGCGCGGTCATGCCATGCAACATCAACCACCCCGAAGCCGAGCCGATGATCATCGGATCCGCCTTCCTCACCAAGCTCAACGCCAACATGGGCAATTCCGCCGTGACCTCCTCCATCGACGAGGAAGTGGAGAAGCTCACGTGGGCCACCAAGTGGGGCGCCGACACCGTGATGGACCTGTCCACCGGCAACGACATCCACACCACCCGCGAGTGGATCCTGCGCAACTCCCCCGTGCCGATTGGCACCGTGCCGATGTATCAGGCGCTCGAAAAGGTGGAGGATGATGCTTCCAAGCTGAGCTGGGAACTGTTCCGCGACACCGTGATCGAGCAGTGCGAGCAGGGCGTGGACTACATGACCATCCATGCGGGCGTGCTGCTGCGTTTCGTGCCGCTGACCGCCAACCGCATGACGGGCATCGTTTCCCGTGGCGGTTCCATTATGGCCGAATGGTGTTTGCAGCATCATCAGGAAAGCTTCCTGTACACGCATTTCGATGAATTGTGTGAGATCTTCGCCAAGTACGATGTGGCGTTCTCGCTTGGCGACGGTCTACGTCCGGGCTCGCTGGCCGACGCCAACGACGCGGCGCAGTTCGCGGAACTTATGACGCTTGGCGAGCTTACCCAGCGCGCATGGAAGCATGACGTGCAGGTGATGATCGAGGGGCCGGGTCACATTCCGTTCGACACCGTCCGCATGAACATCGAAATGGAGAAGGCGATCTGCAAGGACGCGCCGTTCTACACGCTTGGACCGCTTACCACTGACACCGCTCCCGGCTACGACCACATCACGTCGGCGATCGGCGGCGTGGAAATCGCCCGCTATGGTACCGCCATGCTGTGCTACGTGACGCCGAAGGAACATCTTGGGTTGCCAAACAAGGACGACGTCAAGCAAGGCGTGATCGCATACAAGATCGCCTGCCATGCGGCGGATATCGCCAAGCACCATCCACATGCGATAGACCGCGACAATGCGATGAGCAAGGCTCGTTTCGAATTCCGTTGGCTCGACCAGTTCAACCTGAGCTACGATCCGGACACCGCGATCGCGTTCCATGACGACACGCTGCCCGCTGAGCCGGCGAAGATGGCGCATTTCTGTTCGATGTGCGGTCCGAAGTTCTGCTCCATGGCGATTTCGCAGAACATCCGCAAAAAGTTCGGCGACGCCGATGCACAGGAGAAGCTTGTCGCCGACGCGCAGACGATCGCGGCCGGAATGCAAGCCATGAGCGAGAAATTCCGCGAAGGCGGCTCTACACTGTACCAGTGAGAGCGAGCATATGAATATGCACGTGTGTTCGTGACGCACTTTGACGAACACACGGCGTAGACTGGCGGATTTGTGAGGTGAGTCTCATACGAATCCGCCAGTTTGCATAACGAACGCTATTGAAGGAGTCAGGAAGGGAACATTATGACCAGCACATTGCCACCGGTATTGAGCATCGCAGGATCGGATTCGTCCGGCGGTGCCGGCATTCAGGCGGATTTGAAGACCATGCTCGCCAACGGCGTGTTCGGCATGACCGCGATCGCGGCGCTGACCGCGCAGAACACCACCGGCGTGACGATGGTCACCAACACTCCCCCGGAAATGCTTGCGGCGCAGATCGACGCGGTGTTCGAAGACATTCCGCCGGTGGCGGTGAAGATCGGCATGGTGTCCAGCGCCGAGCTCATCACCGTGATCGCCGACCGTCTGACCGCGCACAACGCGAAGAACGTGGTGCTCGACCCGGTGATGGTGGCCACGTCCGGCGCGAAGCTCATCGAGGATGATGCCATCGCGGCGCTGACGTCCAAACTGTTCCCGCTGGCCACTGTGATCACTCCGAACATGCCGGAGACCCAGGTACTGTGCGACTTGGCCGTAGAGCAGGGTGCGGGCGCAATCGACTATGAGAACGGCGAATCCATCTCCACCGAGAACGACATGGTGACCGCAGGTCATCTGCTCGCCGGCCATTTCGGCTGCGCGGTGCTCGTCAAGGGCGGCCACGGCACGCATGACGCGAGTGACGTGCTTGTCGAGCCGGATGGCAAGATCACCTGGTTCCGTTCCCGTCGCATCAACAACCCGAACACGCACGGCACCGGCTGCACGCTGTCTTCCGCCATCGCCAGCCATTTGGCTCTTGGCGAGGCGCTGCCGACGGCCGTCGACCATGCCAAGCTGTACCTGACCGGCGCTTTGGAAGCGCAGCTCGATCTTGGACATGGTTCCGGTCCGATGGACCACGCGTGGAAGTGGCGTTGAGCCAAGCCACGCAAACCACGCGAACCACGGCAACCGTTGGAACAGTACAACAAGTAATCGCACGAAAACACACGAGACAACGCTGAGAAAGGTAATCATGACGCTCGATCGCAACGCAGAAAAGCAGGAAGTGCCCGTCAATCCGGAAACCGGCAAACCATATATCAACACGCTTGCCGCAGTAGCCATCTCCCCCGCCGGCGCCAGCCCGGAGAAGTCCACGTACGTGGCGCAGGCCGTGGACGTAATCCGTGAATCCGGCCTGCCGAACGAGACGAACGCCATGTTCACCAACATCGAAGGAGACATCGACGATGTGCTCAAGGTGATCCGCGACGCTACCATGAAGCTCGCCGGCCAGGGATACCGCACCGACGTGGTGATCCGTCTCGACATCCGCCCCGGTTTCGAAGGACAGATCCACGCCAAGCAGGAACTGGTAAACGAGATGCTGTCGAAATAACCCCCTTTACAGTGGTGAAACGAAACCATTCCATGTAAAAAAGCACGCTTTTTCTCGAAAAAGGCGCGCTTTTCGTGTTCATTTGGGTATAGTGTTGCGATTATGACGACAATGAAGGAAATCGCCGAACAAACGGGGGTATCCATCTCCACTGTATCCCTGGTGCTCAACGGACGCGACGAAGGCAGGGTAAATCCCGCGCTCGCCAAACTCGTACGCAACAAAGCGACCGAGCTCGGGTACAAAATCAATCCGTTGGCGCGAAGCCTGCGTACCAACAAAACCCGAATCCTCGGCTTCATCAGCGAGGAAGTTGCCACCACACCATACGCAGGCGGCATCATTCTGGGCGCACAGGATGCGGCCAGTGCCTACGGCTACATGCTGTTCACAGTCAGCACCGACGGCAAGGCGGGCGAGGAGAACGAAATCGCCACGTTGAAACGATACGGCGTGGATGGATTCTTCTATTCGAAGATGTCGAACCGCATCGCGCATGTGCCTGAATCGTTGAGCGATTATCCCGTGGTGATGGTGGACGCCACCGATCATGAGAACAAGGTTCCCAGCGTCGAGCCCGACGAGTTCATGATCGGCTATGACGCCACGATACGGTTGCTGCAGGCCGATTGCAAACGTATCGCGTACGTGGGTTGCGCGGAAAACATGATCGCGCAGGACGGTCGTCTTGCCGGCTACCGCACCGCGTTGCAGGAGGCCGGACGTGCGTTCAACCCATCGCTGGTATGCAACGTAGTGCACAACGGTCCAGCTTTACGCGCCGTGAACAAGTTGTTCGACGACGAGCATCCGGACGGCTTCTTCTGCTTCAATGATGCGCGCGCCTGGTATGTGTACGAATGCGCGGCAAGAAGAGGGCTTACGGTAGGCAAGGATATTTCCGTGGTCGGCGTGGACAACCACCGCGTGTTCGCAGAGACACTTGAACCGCAGCTGACCACCGTCGAACTGCCACATTACGAAATGGGCTATTGGTCAGCCTGCAAGCTGATTTCCATGATTGAAGGCAAGGATGTGGATACCAGTTCATGTCCATCCGCCAGAGCTTCCCTGCCGCCGCTTGATGCGCCGATTCCGGCGAAGATCCACTGCGCATTGTTGGAAAAAGATTCCGTCATATCCTGATTTTTCTGTTTTTACAACGATTCAAATGCTTACGATTGTTCGCACAGCCATTTTCTATACATGAAAATTGTGCGTTTGTTCACGACACGCCGAATAAAGCAATCGTGCCAACAGTCCGCCAGCAGTTGATTCAGGCTTAATTTCAACTATCCGCAAATCCTTACAAACGTTTGACGTCAAACGATTGACGTCAAACGTTTGACGAAGCAGTTGCCATATGCTATCTTGAAGCCATGTTCGCTTTTCGGCACGGCAGCTGAAATCCGAGCAGGCGCAAGCCAAAACAACATCGGAAGCAATCGATGCCGCGCGGCAGCGGCACCGCGAAGAGAAAAAGAGAATCAAAATGGCAAGTAAAACACGTTCTGTATGGAAGAATCCTTCCTATCTGCAGAGCTCCTTCGGCATTTTCATGTTCTTCTGCTCCTGGGGCATCTGGTGGTCCTTCTTCTCCCGCTGGCTCACTGACCCGACCCACGGTCTGGGCATGAGCTCCGCGGAACAGGGCCAGATCTACTCCATCAACTCCTTGGCCACCCTGGTCATCATGTTCGTTTACGGCACCATTCAGGACCAGCTGGGCATCAAGCGCAAGCTCGTGATCTTCATCTCTGCGGTCGCTGCATGCGTTGGCCCGTTCGTGCAGTTCGTGTACCAGCCGATGCTGACCGCCGGCGGCACCACCCGATTCATCGGCGTGCTTCTCGGCTCCATCGTGCTGTCCGCAGGCTTCATGGCCGGCTGCTCCCTGTTCGAAGCCGTCACCGAACGTTACTCCCGTAAGTTCGGCTTCGAATACGGTCAGTCCCGCGCTTGGGGCTCCTTCGGCTACGCTGTCGTGGCACTGTGCGCAGGCTTCCTGTTCAACATCAACCCGCTGCTGAACTTCTGGGTTGGATCCATCTGCGGCCTCGGCATGCTGTGCGTCTACGCCTTCTGGGTTCCGGCCGAGCAGAAGGAAGAGCTCAAGAAGGAAGCCGATCCGAACGCGGCTCCGACCAACCCGTCCTTCAAGGAGATGCTCGCTGTTCTGAAGATGCCGACCCTGTGGGTGCTCATCGTCTTCATGCTGTTCACCAACACTTTCTACACCGTGTTCGATCAGCAGATGTTCCCGAACTACTACGCTTCCCTCTTCCCGACCACTGAAATCGGCAACGCCACCTACGGTACCCTGAACTCCTTCCAGGTGTTCCTTGAGTCCGCCATGATGGGCGTCGTCCCGATCATCATGAAGAAGATCGGCGTGCGCAACTCCCTGCTGCTCGGCGCCACCGTGATGTTCGCCCGTATCGGTCTGTGCGGCGTGTTCCATGACCCGGTCACCGTCTCCATCGTCAAGCTGTTCCACTCCATCGAGGTACCGCTGTTCTGCCTGCCGGCGTTCCGTTACTTCACCCTGCACTTCGACACGAAGCTTTCCGCAACCCTGTACATGGTTGGTTTCCAGATCGCTTCCCAGGTCGGCCAGGTGATTTTCTCCACCCCGATGGGTGCTCTGCATGATGCCATGGGCGACCGTCCGACCTTCTTCACCATCTCTGCCATCGTGTTTGCGGCTCTGGTCTACGGCTTCTTCGTCATCAAGAAGGATGATCAGGAAGTCGGCGGCGATCCGTTCTACACTGACAAGCAGCTCAAGGCCATGAAGGCCGCTGATGCGGAAGTGAAGGCCTGAGTCTCAGCCCGTACTAAATCGGCGTACGGCGTCGATGGTGGTCGCAACCTACATCCCTTCTCCCGCGATCATCATCGGTACCGTACGCATCATAACAACAATCGTGGTGTCCGAAGCGTTTCCCTTTTCCGCTTTGGGCACCATCTTCAAAAAGCTTTTTATCCAACAATTCATAACCCAGATTCAGAAAGGCATTCAACGATGACTGGCTTTACTCCGGACGCACCTGTCCTTCACGAAATCAAGAACCACAGCGAGGAACTCACCAAGGCAGAGGCCGGTGTCGCGGCCTTCGCAGCCAAGCGTAACAACCGCTGGTATCCGAAGTTCCACATCGCATCCAATGGCGGTTGGATCAACGATCCGAACGGCCTGTGCTTCTACAAGGGCAGTTGGCACGTCTTCTACCAACTGCACCCGTATGGCACCCAGTGGGGTCCGATGCATTGGGGTCACGTCTCCTCCGCCGATATGGTCAATTGGAAGCGTGAGCCGATTATGTTCGCCCCGTCTCTGGAAGAGGAAAAGGACGGCGTCTTCTCTGGCTCCGCAGTGATCGGCGACGATGGCAAGCTCAAGTTCTACTACACCGGTCACCGTTGGGCCAACGGCAAGGACAACACCGGCGGCGACTGGCAGGTGCAGATGCTCGCCGAGCCGGATAACGATGAGCTGACCAGCGCCACTAAGCGCGGTATGGTCATTGATTGCCCGACCGACAAGGTGAACCACCACTACCGCGACCCGAAGGTCTGGAAGACCGGCGACAAGTGGTACATGACCTTCGGTGTCTCCTCTGCCGAGAAGCGCGGCCAGATGTGGCTGTTCTCCTCCGACGACATGGTCAAGTGGACCTATGAGCAGGTGCTGTTCGAGCATCCGGATCCGGACGTGTTCATGCTCGAATGCCCGGACTTCTTCCCGATCAAGGACGTCGAAGGCAACGAGAAGTGGGTTATCGGCTTCTCCGCCATGGGTGCCAAGCCGTCCGGCTTCATGAACCGCAACGTCAACAACGCCGGCTACATGATCGGCACTTGGACTCCGGGTGAGCAGTTCAAGCCGGAAACCGAGTTCCGTCTGTGGGATTGCGGCCACAATTACTACGCGCCGCAGTCGTTCAACGACGGCAAGCGTCAGATCGTCTACGGTTGGATGAGCCCGTTCGTCGAGCCGATTCCGATGCAGGACGACGGCTGGTGCGGCAACCTCACCCTGCCGCGTGAGATCACGCTGGGCGCCGACGGCGACCTGCACACCGCGCCGGTGGCCGAAATGGAAGGCCTGCGCGAGGATACCGTCGATTTCGGTGCGATCGATCTGGACGTCAGCGGCGAGAAGACCATTGTGGACGATGCCGAAGCCGTGGAAATCGAAATGACCATCGACCTGGCCAACTCCACCGCCGAGCGTGCCGGCCTGCGTGTCCACGCCACCGAGGATGGCGCCTACACGTCCGTTGCGTATGACGATCAGATCGGCCGCGTGGTGGTCGACCGTCAGGCCAACGCTCAGGGCGATCGCGGCTACCGTACGGCACCGCTGTCCGAAGCCGAACTTGCCGCCGGCGAACTCAAGCTGCGCGTGTACGTGGACCGTGGCTGCGTGGAGGTGTACGTCAACGACGGCCGTCAGGTGCTCAGCTCGTACAGCTACGCGTCCGAAGGTCCGCGCGCCATCAAGCTCGTGGCCGAATCCGGCACGCTCAAGGTCAAGTCCCTGGTGCTTCACCACATGAAGTCCATCGGACTGGAATGATAGACGTCTGTCATGGTTGACAGGCAAACAACCATAAGGCAGTAGCAAGGGGTATATGGGAAGGCCTCCGCATCGGAAGGGTGCGGAGGCCTTTCTATATCTGTCTCTCTATGTCTAAAGTGATATCTGGGATGGTATCCAACGCACGTTATCTCTCGTTACTGCCGTACTTGCTGTGCGGGTTGCCTACGTTCCGCCCACCGTCTATACTGGCGAGCCGGTAACAATCTTTTCTGGCCGATTGGCGGGCAGGCTCCTCACCTTACTGATTTCCCGCCGTCGGTCACGTGCGCGTCCACTTTGACGCAGAAAGCAAGGTGAACAATGGCGGAATCGCACGTTCAACACAAACTACTCGGTATGGCGAAGCGTCGTATTCCAACGCTGATCGCCGTCATCACACTGCTTGTCGTATGGGAGGCATGGGTGCGGTTGGGGCACGTGCCGTCCACGATGATCGCCGCCCCCAGCGAAATCGCGCAGGCGACCGTCGAAACATGGCCGACCCTGTGGCCCGCGACCGAAGTCACGCTGTTGGAAGGCACCGTCGGCTTCCTGTTCGCCGTGACATGCGGCATTCTGATCGGCATTCTGCTGTACTGCTCCCGTATTGCCGATGCCGCGTTGTTCCCGCTGCTGTCGGCCGCGCAGACGATGCCGTTGATTTCAATCGCGCCACTGTTTCTGATCTGGTTCGGTTTCGAGATTTCCGGCAAAATCGTGATCGTGGCCGTGTTCGGCTTGTTTCCGATCGCCGTGCAGACGGTTCGCGGGCTTGAGGCGGTGCCGCAGTTCTATTCCGATGTGGCGTTGACATGCGGCGCGACCCGCGCATGGACGCTGTGGCATGTGAAGCTTCGCGTCGCCGCACGACAGATTTACGGCGGCATCCGCGTATCCGCCGCATACATCTTCGCCACCGCCACCACTGCCGAGTATCTGGGTGCGCGCAAGGGCCTCGGCATCTGGCTGCAGGCGGCTTACAATTCGTTCCGCACGCCGCTGATCTTCTCGGCCACGCTGGTCATCATCGTCATCACCGGCATACTCATGTGCCTCGTGAACCTGAGCGAACGCCTGCTGCTCGGCCCAGCCGACGCGGACGCCGATCCGGACGCGGACCAGTGAAAACGCAACAATCACCATTGCGGCCCTCATCATCGTCATGCACACCCGTATAATGGGACTCGCTGTTTAGCCAATGTGTGGCAAACCGGCAATGTTCCACAGCTTCGGCGTCAAACGGTCAACCGGGCGGCGGCAGGCATCATAAGGAACGTCGGGGGCATTGGACGAGCGGGGGCCTTAGCCCTTCGTATCGTTTTCTGCCCGAACCCCGCCCGCAGCGTCATCCCTAGAAAACGGTAGAGAAGCAAGATTCAAGGGAAATCGCAAGGTATGAAGAAGACCATCTTCAGCAAAGCAATCGCAATCCTCGGCTCGATCGCCATGCTCGTCGGCGTGGCCGCATGCGGGCAAAGCAACGACTCCACGAAAACCGCGGCGGACGGCAACGGCCTCACCAAGGTGACGTTCATGCTTTCGTGGGCGCCCGACACCAACCATATCGGCGTGTATGTGGCGAAGAACAAAGGCTATTTCAAGCAGGCCGGTCTTGACGTGGACATCGTGGCGGTGGCGCAGGCCGGCGCGGAGCAGGCCGTGAACAACGGCATGGCGGATTTCGCGCTGTCCAACCTCACCAACGTGGGCATTTACACGCTTAAGGGCGCGAAAATCAAACAGGTCATGCAGGTGCAGCAGAAGCCGAGCGCCATCTGGTGTTCGCTCGCGTCGAACAAGGACATCAAGTCCCCGAAGGATTTCGACGGCAAGACCTTCGCCACGTTCGGCTCCAACGAATCCGACGCGGTGATCCGCCGCATGATTCAGACCGACGGCGGCAAGGGCACGTTCGACAAGGTGACCGTCGGCACGTCCACCTTCCAGACGCTGTCCAGCGGCAAAGCCGATTTCGGTGGCTTCTACGCCACGTGGGAGGGCGTGCAGGCCGACATGTACGGTCCGAAGCTCAACTGCTTCAGCGAGCCTGATTACGGCGTGCCGGGCAACGCCGACGCCATCGGCATCATCACCAACACCAAGACCATCTCGTCCAATCCAAATCTGGTGCGAAAGTTCGTGCAGGCCACCAAGAAGGGTTACGAGTACGCCTACGCGCATCCTGGCGATGCCGCCGGAATCCTCGTCAAGGAGGCTCCGGACGCGAATCTGAAGCCGGCTTTCGTCAAGAAGAGCATGAAGACCATCGTGGACGGCCAATATTGGGGCGATCCGGCCAAAATCAAGGACGGCTCGTTTACTTTCGGCACCAACGATCTGAAGGGCACGCAGGAATATTTCGACTTTCTTGCCAAAGCCGACGCGTACACCGATTCGCATGGCAAGGTGATTCACCAGGCTCCGCAGTCGACGGATCTCGCCACCGACGAATTCCTGAAGTAGCGGATTTTGAAATAACAGCTTTCTTAAGAAACGAATCCTGCTTAAGAAAGCGAATATTGAAATAACGGATTCCCCTAAGAGAAAGACCGGCCGATGACGCTCACACCCTCCGGCAAACGCAAGATGATTCTCGATGTCGACACCGGCATCGACGATGCGCTGGCTTTGGCGTATCTCGTCTCGTTTGACGACGTCGAGATACTAGGCGTCATCGGCACCTATGGCAACGTTTCGGCTGACACCGCCGTACGCAACACGGCTTATGTACTGGAACGGTTGGGGTTCCGGGACGTTCCGGTGATGTGCGGCTCGACGCGCCCCTCCTGGGCGGCCGCGTTCATTCCCGACGCCGGCTGCGCGCAGTTCCACGGCACGGATGGATTGGGCGGATTCGGCCCGTCCGCTGATTGTGCCGTCGGACGGCATACGTCTGTTTGTGACGATTCGAACATCCAGACGCTCAATCCGGCACCCAATGTGTCCGATTCGTCAGGATTGGATGTTCGAGCGATGCGCGGGCTGATTTCCGTTGGCGGATATGACGTGCACGACCCTCACGCCAATCCCGCAGCCGACTCGTTTTCGCTTTCGTTTACCGTCTGCGATGCCGGCGGCGACAACGATTGTGAGGACCGTTCCCACTCCCCTGTCGCTCTGCCGGACGGCGTTCGATTCCTCATCGACGCGGTTCGCTTCTACGGTAGTGACGTCACGGTGGTGGCGACCGGTCCGCTGACCGACGTCGATGCGGCGCTTGCCGCGGCACCGGATATCACTAGCCGGCTCCGGCTGGTAATGATGGGGGGAACGCTGACGCAGGAAGGCAACTGTTGGGATGCGACCGCCGAAACGAACATCATCCAGGATCCGGAGGCCGCCGACCGCGTGTTCCATTCCGGTGCGGATGTGACGATGGCCGGACTGGACGTGACGCATCAGTGCCTGTTGGGGTCCGACGCGACCGTACAGTGGCGTCAGGCCGCATCGCAATCGCAGGATGGCGACGTGCGGACGTTCCTTGCCGATATCGCCGATTTTTCCATCGCGGCCAATTTCGCCGCAGACCCCCGACTATTCGCAGCCGGCATGCCATTGCATGATCCGCTCGCCGCGGCCGTAGCGGTGGATCCGAGTTTGGTGGAATGTTTCGATCTGCCGATGAAGGTCGAAACGGAGACAGGCGATTTTCATGGCACGCGCGGCTGCACCATCGGCGATCCGGCCGGACTGATTGACCCGTCGGCGCCACGCGTGCATGTGGCGCTCACCGTGGATCATGATCGTTTCGTGGCTGATTTCACGTGGCGAATCGCGCAACTGGCAGGCGATTAAAAGCTGTTTTAGGAGCAGAATAGAAAAAAGACCCCC
>ENA-OPAC01001387-OPAC01001387.1-human-gut-metagenome-genome-assembly--contig:-NODE-1387-length-11306-cov-7.107279_pt1 | contig 11306 bp, 6 predicted proteins | sample MGYA00241052_ERZ501420 | MGnify/ENA primary metagenome ERZ501420 (study PRJEB25962, sample SAMEA2042513) | human gut metagenome | biome: human gut; feature: human-associated habitat; material: faeces... | reverse complement strand
CCCTCAAATCTGTACAGTGCAAAGAAAAACAGTATACTGACTGCAAACGTGACAAATACCATGACACCTATTCTGATCAGATGTGGCCATTCCTCACGCCCCGGGTGCGAATTCTGCTTCGCACCCTTATCTGCATTTATCTCAATGTTTGATTTTTTACCAGCTTTTCCGGTTTCTTCCATCGGATTAAACTCTCCTTATTTACGATTATAGTTGATGAGACATCCCTTTAATATTATCTCTCTTTCATCATCTGTGAGCTCACCCATCTTCAGTGTAAATGGCTTTAATTCACCATCCTTGACAACATATGCCTCAAACTCCGTCTTTGCATCCTCGATTTCCTTCTTGATTCCCGGAAGGAAGATATAGTCGAGGTTGTGGAACGGAAGCTCTCCCTCATCGATGATGAATGGAAGCATTCCCCAGTTGATAAGGTTTGAACGGTATCTCTTTGTGGCATACTCGTTTGCGATATTTGCCCAGCCTCCGAGTACCTTCTGGCAGCTGGCAGCCTGCTCTCTTGCTGAGCCGTCACCCGGCTTAACAGCAAAAATTGTGCTTCCGAAGCCCATATTCTCATGGCTTGCCTCAGGGAATTTTTTCTTTACTACTCCCATGATTTCAGCAACCTCAGGAACAGCCTTTCCTGCGCACTCACCACTCTCTATAGCCTTCTGGGCCTTCTGGATTTCCTTTGCTCTGCCTACATACTCAGGATCCTTTCTTGAAAGTGCGAACTCTGCAAGTCCAAGAGGGTTTGAACGATATGAAGATGTCTCTCCTGAAGGAATGAGCTCATCTGTTGTAGTAACAGGATCATGAATCTCTGAAACCACCTTAAGGAGCATATTCTCAGGAAGCGCGCTCATTGCCGGCCAGTCCTTGATGTTTGGTCCGAACTGGATTTCAACTGAAGGATCTGCCACTCCATGGCTGTCAAATACACGGTTCTCATATATAGTCTTGTCAAAGAAATATTTTGGCTTTGTAAAGTTGACATCAATATCCGCTGCTGATGTAAGGAAGCCCTTGTTTGCTGCTGTTGCAGCGATTGAACGTGCATCCATGAGTGCCACTGAGCTGATCTGTCCGTTCTGTACCTTAGAACCCTCTCTGTTAGGGAAGTTTCTTGTTGAATGACGGATAGAGAATGCGTTGTTGGCAGGTGTATCTCCTGCACCAAAGCAAGGTCCGCAGAAAGCAGTCTTTACGATTGCACCTGTCTCAAGAAGCTTTGCTACAGCTCCGTTTTTCACAAGCTCCATGTATATTGGAGTAGATGCCGGGTAAACACTCAGTGTAAACTCGTCTGCTCCGATTGAATGTCCGTTTAATATGTCAGCCGCATCGCAGATATTCTCAAATCCACCGCCTGCACAGCCTGCGATGATTCCCTGGTCTACATACAGTTTTCCGTCTCTTACCTTACTCTTTAAATCAAGCTTCACCTTGCCGTCAAAGCTTACCTCAGCTCTCTTCTCACAGTCATCGAGAATATCCATGAGGTTTGCATTGAGCTCATCGATAGTGTAAGTATTGCTTGGGTGGAATGGCATAGCTATCATTGGGCGGATCTGGCTTAAATCAATCTCAATAAATCTGTCGTAGTAAGCCACCTCACCCGGATTAAGCTCCTTGTGGTCCTCAGCCCTACCGTGAATCTCAAAGAATTCCTTAACCTGGTCATCTGTTCTCCAGATAGAAGAAAGACATGTAGTCTCTGTTGTCATAACATCGACACCTATACGGAAGTCAACGCTCAGATTAGACACACCCGGTCCTACAAACTCCATAACTTTGTTCTTTACAAATCCGTTTCCGAATACCTCTCCGATAATTGCAAGTGCGACATCCTGTGGTCCAACGCCCTTGATTGGCTCTCCTGTCAGGTAAATGCCTACTACCTCAGGCATATCAATATCATATGTCTGTTCGAGAAGCTGCTTAACAAGCTCAGGTCCACCCTCGCCGACTGCCATAGTACCAAGTGCACCATAGCGTGTATGTGAATCAGAACCAAGTATCATTTTTCCGCCGCCGGCAAGCATCTCTCGTGCAAACTGATGGATAACTGCCTGATGAGGTGGTACATAGATTCCGCCGTACTTCTTTGCACATGTGAGACCAAACATGTGGTCATCCTCATTGATTGTTCCACCAACTGCACAAAGGCTGTTGTGACAGTTTGTAAGTACATACGGGATAGGGAATTTCTCAAGTCCTGAAGCTCGTGCTGTCTGGATGATACCTACAAATGTGATATCATGCGATGTAAGCTTATCAAACTTAATCTGAAGCTTGTCCATATTGCCGGATGTATTGTGCTCCTTTAAAATACCGTAAGCAATTGTCGCCTGCTTAGCTGTCTGTTTGTCGATGTCCATGCCGGTCTTGCTTTTTACAGCTGCCTGAGCTTCCGGTCCATCAATTATTACTTCCTTACCGTTTAAAAGGTAAGCACCGTTTTCATATAATTTCACTTATTCTACCTCCGTATGTGTATTTCAAAATTCTTTTATTTACTATTATATAATATTATAGGTAATTGTGGCAATAAATAAATCACCATCTACCTTAATTTCGAATTTTCCTCCCATCAAATGGGTCAGATTCTTTGCAATCGAAAGTCCAAGTCCACTTCCTTCAGTGGTTCTCGACCTCTCTCCCCTCACAAAACGCTCTGTCAGGTCCACATTTCCGTTGCTTACTATGTCAAGCTCGTTCTTAGACACATTCTTTATTGTAAAAACTGCCTTTTTATCTGCCTTTTCAAGCTCTACATATACTCTGGTATTTTCCAGTGCATATTTTGCGGCATTAGTATACAGATTTTCAATAGAGCGGTAAAGCTGACGCCCATCCGCATAGATAAATATCTGTTCTGATGGAATTTTTGTAACTATTGTCAGATTTCTCGACTCAAAGCGCTCATTGAATTCACCTCCGGTCTGGTATAAAAGCTCAACCAGATCAAGCTTTTGCATATTGAGCTTCACATTTCCCGAGGTAATCTTTGATGTCTCTACCAAATCCTCTGTAAGCTGCTTTAAGCGCTGTGACTTTTCCTCCAGCACATGTATATAGTATTTGGCATTTTCATTTTCCAGATTTTCCCTCTTAAGCAGGTCAACATAGTTGACTATTGATGTCAGAGGTGTCTTTATATCGTGTGATACGTTTGTTATTAAGTCTGCCTTTAATTTTTCATTCTTAAGACTCTCATTCACCGAGCTCATAAGACCCTGGCGTATATGGTTGACAGCCTCCGCCACCTTTTTCTGCTGCCCATGAAACTCATTGACATTGAGTGTAGTGTCAAGCGCTCCTTCCGAAATAGCTTCAAGAGCCTCCTGTATGCGCATTATCTCTTTGGTTTTTTGTGTGTGGATATCCTTTTTCTCAATAACTCTTTTCAAAAGCTCATAGCCCTTGTACATCAGGCTGTGTGTGCAAAGTATATTGCCTTTTATCTTCCTTACAATGCTCTGGTATAAAATAATAAAAGCCAGATCAAACAAAAAAGTAAATGTGCCGGCCGTCATAATGAGTGATGCATAGTCAAAATGCTGGTTTTTTACGCCTGAAATCACTTTTCCCATAAATACCATGAGCAGTGTAAATATCACTAGCATCACATCAGAGTATACCTTGTCAATCGGTAAATAGTATATTGTGTAATCATCCTCTGATTTTCTGCCGGCCACGTTTGCCATATATGCAAGGCTCACAAAGCTGCCTACCAGGCCCGCAAGAGATATTAGTATATATATATCAATATTTTCATGCGCATCGTGCCTGAATGCATAGCCTGTGGCAAACACTCCTGTTACCATAAGTATCATGCATAGCTGATGTAAAACTATGACCGCTGCTTTTTTTCCTATCGTATACTGCTTCATTTGTTGTCCTCTATCTTATAGCCTACTCCCCAGACCACCTTCAGATAGCGTGGCTCCTTAGGATTTATCTCTATTTTTTCCCTGATATGTCTGATGTGCACGGCAACTGTATTATCGGCGCCTATCGCCTCCTCGTTCCATATACTCTCATATATTTCGTTTATTGAGTAGACCTTTCCCTTGTTTTTAAGGAGTAAAAGCAGGATATTGTACTCAATCGGTGTGAGCTTTACCTCCTCACCATCCACAGTCACCTTTTTTAAATCATCATTTACCAAAAGGCCTCCGGCTTCATAAACCTTGTCTCCGGCTGCATCATTGCTTGACAGAGTGGTATATCTGCGAAGCTGTGACTTTACTCTTGCCACAAGCTCAAGCGGATTAAAAGGCTTTGTAACATAATCATCAGCTCCCACATTGAGGCCTAAAATCTTGTCAGCATCCTCTGTCTTTGCCGATAGAATGATTATCGGCACCCTGCTTTCCTTTCGTATCTGCAAAGTGGCTCTTATTCCGTCGAGCTTTGGCATCATGACATCTATTATCATGAGGTCTATTTTTTTATTCTTCATAATTTCAACCGCCTGTATGCCATCGTAAGCCTTCTCCACGTCGTAGCCCTCCTGCATCAGGTAAATCTCAATTGCCTCAACTATTTCCTTGTCGTCATCACAAACTAATATTGTCATATTATCCTCCTTCTATGAATTTTGAACAGAAACCTTCTCCTGCCGTTAGTCAGCTATATTTTATCAGATTATCCACTTTGTTTTTCTTAAAATCTGCTTAATATTACCTACTTTTAAATATAAGCCAAAAAGCAGCCGTTCTGTTTTGAACTGCTGCTTTATATTACATAGGTGTGTTTCATTTCCCTTTATTTCCGGTGATGCTCTGCCACATTCTGTGGATGCCGTCTGTGAGCTCCTTCCCTTCCTTTGTGTTGATAACAGGTGGATTGCCGGCTTTTCTGCTTATTGCCTTATAATCCTCATCAACAGACGATTTTGAGCCGGCATCCTTGGCTTCATCCTTATCATTGCCATGATTTGATCCGGCATCAGGTGTATCGTCTGCAAGCTTCACTTCACCCACTACACCATCTCCCAGGTCCTCGCCCTCAGCAAGTCCCAGTTTTCTGATATAATCCATATTTACCTTGATTTCAGTCTGTCTGTTTGCATAGATAGACTTCTCTTCCTTGTCAATAGTACGCTCCTCTACTGGCTTACCTGCATTTTTCTGACGTTCTATCTCCTTATTTCTGTCATCGATAATCTTAAGATACTTCTCCGTATCTGACAAATCCTGAAGCTGTCCCTTGAGCTCATACTGGTTAGTTTTAACTATCTTCTCCTGCTCTGCAATCCTATCCTTCATATTCTTGCACAGCTTTTCAAGTGACTCGTTGGTATCATTGATGATATCACGCACTCTTGAAAGCGCCTCATCCGTATAGATAACCGATGCTGCATACACATCCTCAGCCTTTCTGCTTGCATCCCAGACTATCTGATCCCCCTTCTTTCTGAACTCTCTCTCTGCGTGATTGCGACTCTGCTCAGTAAGCTCATACTCATCCTGTATTGCATATATACACTTATTCAGCTCAGCAAGTAAATCTATCATTTGCTGCTTGTTTATGATCACCCTGCTCGGCTCCGGCTTATACGGCTCCGCCTTTGAGAGCATGATATGAATTTCTCTTAGTACCTTTTCTGTTTTATCGTTCGCATTCATTTTCTATTTCCTCGGATTTAAATTAACATTATAACTATTCAGGGTGTTTCTGAATACTCACCACTTACCCATATTTTATATGAAAATCCGCTTCTCGTAAATAGCCAAATGAATAATAATAGCTACTGATTACAGCCCTTTATAATTAAATCAATCCCGCTGCCGCATTTCTCAGCTCATCTGCCGCATGCTTTATCTCGGCAGCCTGCTCTTCGCTCACATTTCCGGGCTTTGTCCTTGAAATAAGCTTCTTCACATATGAAAGTGACGATTTCACACTCTTTTTCTGTGCACTGTCCATAGCCTTTCTTTTTTCCTTGTCAGCCATAACGTTTTCCACCTGTCGCACAAGCGTATCAGCCTCACTTCTTGCATCAATATAAGCCTTTCTCTGTCCGTCTGTTGCCTCATACTCCTGTGCCTCGCGGATTGCCTGCTCAATCTCAGAATCAGACAAATTTGAGCTTGCGGTAATCGTAATCTCCTGATGCTTTCCTGTGCCCAGGTCCTTTGCAGAAACCTGCACAATGCCGTTTGCATCTATATCAAACGTCACCTCTATCTGCGGCACACCTGCCGGAGCCGGCTTGATGCCCTTTAACCTGAAGTTTCCAATCAGCTTATTATCCCTTGCAAACTGCCTCTCACCCTGCAGTACCTTTATATCCACAGAGGTTTGGAAGCTTCCTGCAGTTGTAAAAATCTGGCTGTATCTCGTAGGAATAGTCGTATTTCTGTCAATAATTTTGGTTGAGACACCACCAACTGTCTCAATTCCGAGTGAAAGCGGTGTGACATCCATCAGTATAATCTCTGCCGCACTGCTGCCTGCAACAATTGCTCCACCGAGCTTGCCACCCTGTACTGCTGCACCGAGTGCCACGCACTCGTCAGGATTTAGGTTGTGTGAAGGCTCTTTTCCTGTAATTCTTCTGACCTCCTCAACAACAGCCGGCACACGTGTCGAGCCTCCTACCAACAGCACCATTCCAAGCTCTGCTGCGGAAATCCCCGCATCTGAAAGTGCCTGATTTACCGGAATGGCCGTTCTCTCCACCAGATCCTTTGTTATCTCATTAAACTCAGCCCTTGTGAGGTTCATCTCCATGTGGACCGGCTGTCCCTTTACAGTGGTGATAAACGGCAGGTTGATAGTGGTTGAGGATGAGGATGAAAGCACCTTTTTTGCCTTCTCAGCCTCCTCCCTGACACGCTGCATAGCAGTATTATCCTTTCTCAGATCCACATTCTGCTGTCTGTAAAACTCTGTAACAAGATAATTCGTGATTCTCTCGTCAAAATCATCTCCACCCAGATGATTATCACCGGCTGTGGCAAGCACTTCTATCAGATTGTCCCCTATTTCGATAACAGACACATCGAAGGTTCCTCCTCCGAGGTCGTAGACAAGAATTTTCTGCTGCTGTCCGTGGTCCAGTCCATATGCGAGTGCCGCAGAGGTTGGCTCATTTATGATTCGAAGCACATTAAGCCCAGCAATCCTTCCTGCATCCTTAGTTGCCTGCCTCTGCGCATCCGAAAAATATGCAGGAACTGTGATTACAGCGTCTGTCACTGCCTCTCCAATATAGTCCTCTGCATCCTTTTTCAGCTTTCTGAGAATCATAGAAGAAATCTCAGGAGCTGAATACAGCTTTCCGTCCACTTTTGCCCTGAAATCGCTTCCCATCTGTCTCTTTATTGAGAAAAATGTCCTGTCCACATTGACTGCTGCCTGCCTCTTTGCAGCCTCGCCAACCAGTCGCTCTCCATTCTTTGTAAAAGCCACTACAGACGGAGTTGTTCTCTGACCCTCGCTGTTAGTTATGACTACCGGCTGATTGTTCTCCAATACTGCCACACAGCTGTTTGTTGTTCCTAAATCTATACCTATAACCTTGCCCATTTTATGCCTCACTGTTTACTAATGTTTATTTTCTGAATAGTTACATCTTAATAATACTTTATGCTTCGAAAATTCACTCGTCAAGGCATGAGGCTGTTATTTCAGAGAATGTTTATACTTTTAATTTTTATATCACAACATAACAACAAAGGCACCGCCGAAGCAGTGCCTTTATTGATTAGTTTATAGGTTGGATTAAATGATAATTGAGGATTGCTTATTCACTTACTTTCTTTTTGAGTAATCCGAGTAATCCACATGCAATGAAAGATCCGATTACTAATGCAACAAGATACATTAACGGATTTCCGATTGTAGGAACTACGAAGATTCCTCCGTGAGGTGCCATGAGTGTACATCCAAATGCCATTGAAAGTCCACCTGCCACTGCTGAACCGACTACACATGCCGGAAGGACATGAAGCGGATCAGATGCTGCGAATGGGATTGCACCCTCTGTGATAAATGATAATCCCATGATAAAGTTTGTAGGTCCTGCCTTTCTCTCCTCTGCTGTGAACTTGTTCTTGAAGAAGATTGTTGCAAGAGCGATTGCGAGTGGTGGAACCATACCGCCAATCATAACTGCTGCCATGATATTGTAGTTTCCGGCAGCGATTGAAGCTGTACCAAATACATAAGCGGCTTTGTTTACAGGGCCACCCATATCTACTGACATCATTCCTCCGAGAAGTACTCCGAGCACTACTGCGCTTGCACCATTAAGTCCATTAAGACCATTGTTGATAGCTGTATTTAAAGCTCCGATTGGAGGCTCAACTACAAACTGCATTATAACGCCTACCAGGAATATACCAAGCAGCGGATAAAGCAGAACCGGCTTCATACCATCAAGACTCTCCGGAAGTTTAGAAAATACCTTCTTTAAGAGAAGCACAATATATCCTGCAACGAAACCTGCTACAAGTGCTCCAAGGAAGCCTGATGTACCGTTTGCTGCGATTGAACCGCCTACAAAACCAACTGCAAGACCCGGACGGTCAGCAATACTCATAGCGATAAAGCCTGCAAGAATTGGAAGCATAAATCCAAATGCTGTTCCACCAATTCCCTTAAACATTGCTGCGGCCTGTGTAATAGTACCGAAATTTGCTCTCTGGTCAGCCGGCAGTGAATTAAGGTCAACACTGAATCCATCGATAAGGAATGCGATTGCGATAAGAATACCACCACCAACTACGAATGGAAGCATATGTGAAACACCATTCATCAGATGCTTATAAATCTGATGTCCAATGCTCTCTTTTCCACCAACTGATGAATGTGAAGCCTCTTTTTTACCTGATGCCTTAAATACAGGAGCATCACCGGAAGCAATTCTCTTTATAAGCTCTTCTGCCTTATTGATTCCGTCAGAAACCTGACACTCAATAACCTTCTTTCCGTCAAAGCGGTCTGTAGGTACATTTGTATCACAGGCAACTATAACACCTGCAGCCTTTGCGATTTCATCATCTGTGAGCACATTTTTGGCTCCGCCTGAGCCTCTTGTCTCAACCTTTACCTGATATCCAAGCTCCTTGGCTTTTTTCTCGATAGCCTCAGCAGCCATATAAGTATGGGCAATTCCTGTAGGACAGGCTGTTACTGCAACGATAAATACATCGTCCTTCTTCACCTCAGCAGGCTCTTTCGCCTTTGCCTCTTTGGCAGCCTCTTTCTCATCCTTTGCTTTTTCAGCGCTATCGATGATATTTAAAAACTCATCAACTGAACCGGCATTGATAAGAGAATTTGTAAACTGCTCGTCCATCAGCATAACAGAGAGCTTGCTAAGCACCTGAAGATGCACATTATCCTCTGTGTTTGGTGCAGCGATAAGGAAAATAATCTTTGCAGGTGTACCATCGAGTGATTCAAAGTCAACCCCATCTTTTACAACCATTGCCGCAAGACCTGCTTTAGTAACAGCATCAGACTTACAATGAGGAATTGCTATACCCATTCCAATTCCTGTTGTGCCTTCCTCCTCTCTTGCAAAAACGCCCTTGCGATACGTTTCAACATCGGCAATTTTGCCACTTTTTGCCATCAAATCAATACACTGATTCAATGCTTCGGTTTTTCCGGCAGGCGTACCATTTAAATTGATACTCTCAGCTGCCAATAAATCCCTGATTGTCATACATCATTCCTCCTAATAGAATATATTAATTATTTATATCAACCTTTTTGATACCGTTGTTTAATTGGAAGAACTCTCCCATTTATCAATAAGTGCTTCAACCTCAGACTTTGTAGCAAGCTCCTCAGAAAATGCACTTGCACTTCCTGTACATACACCATAAATAAATGCCTGCTTATAATCATTTGATTTGAGGTATCCGTAAACAAATCCGGCTACCATCGAATCACCTGCGCCTACAGAGTTTTTGAGCTTTCCTTTAGGAGCCTGTGCCTTAAATTCCTGTCCATCCTCGGTCACAAGCACTGCTCCGTCGCCTGCCATTGAAACAAGCACGTTTCTTGCGCCCTGCTCCTGAAGCTTCTTTGCATACTTTATCACATCGTCCTTGTCTGTAATCTCAACCCCGAATATCTCACCGAGCTCATGATTGTTTGGCTTAATGAGGAACGGCTTATATGGAAGCACGTTTGTGAGCAGATTTCTTGTCGCATCAACCACGATATTTATTCCGCGGCCCTCAAGATGCTTCATAATATCCATATACATTGATGAAGGCATTACATCAGGAATACTTCCTGCTAGCACAAGCACATCAGACTCCTTTAAGCAGTCTAGCTTCTCATAAAGCTTTTTAATGTTATCCTCAGTGATTACCGGTCCCTGACCATTAATCTCGGATTCCTCATTTGAGCGAAGCTTCACATTGATACGTGAAATACCATCCTCCACCTCTATAAAATCAGTATCAACACCTTTTTTTGCTAGAAGTCTTTTAATTTCATTTCCTGTAAAACCCGCTGTAAAACCAAGTGAAGTATTGCTCATTCCAAGATTCTTAAGAACCATGGAAACATTGATACCCTTACCACCTGCAAAAATCTTCTCTCCAGTCGTTCTATTGACTACTCCTGTCTTAAAATCTGTTACATCAACAATATAATCTAATGATGGATTAAAGGTAACTGTGTAAATCATGTTAGACCTCCTTAATATTTTTGTATTTCTTATAGTTGTCATTGCTTAGTGCATTTGTAACAATTACAGCATCCTCAAAATCAGCAAACTTGATACTTGATACCTGTGAAAACTTACTGTCATCCGCAAGAATGTATTTCTCCTTGCTATTCTCCATGGATTTCTTTTTAATCATGGCCTCCTTTATCTCCGGAGTCGTAAATCCATTCTTCACAGTAATTCCGTTAGTTCCCCAGAAGCCCTTCGTAAAATTGTATTTATCGAGCGTCACAACGGCCTCATCTCCGACAATAGCCTCAGTAGTAGACTTGAACTCGCCACCCAGAATATATACTGTATATCCCCTATCGGAAATTCTCTTGGCATTAGTCAGAGAGTTTGTAACAAAAACCACATTCTTTGCAGTAATATAATCAATCATGACTGCCGTTGTAGTACCGGCATCTATATAAACAAAATCATTATCCACAATAAGTGATGCCGCATATCTGGCAATCTGTTCCTTTTCGCTGCGGTTCTGCTTAAGCCTGTTGATAACCTTCTCATCCTGAGTATGGATATTCGTATTATTTGCAATCGCACCACCATGTACCTTGGTGAGATAACCCTTCTTGTCCATTGCAACCAGATCACG
>ENA-OPAC01001385-OPAC01001385.1-human-gut-metagenome-genome-assembly--contig:-NODE-1385-length-11323-cov-2.969205_pt1 | contig 11323 bp, 6 predicted proteins | sample MGYA00241052_ERZ501420 | MGnify/ENA primary metagenome ERZ501420 (study PRJEB25962, sample SAMEA2042513) | human gut metagenome | biome: human gut; feature: human-associated habitat; material: faeces... | reverse complement strand
GGCCGTCATCAATAAACCCTTGGAAAAATTACTCTTCATGTTTACTCATACTCCTATTAAAAATATTTATCGAAAAGTCCCTGCATATCCAGTCTTTCATGGTCATATGCCGGCGGCTTCACAATAGACGAAACAATGTCTGTATATCAACTCATCTAGTTAATATTATATATCATTTCAAACCATTTATCCACTTAATCTTCATAATTTTTCATAGAAAATCAAAAGAAAAAAGCGGTACTAACGCACCGCTTTTTCAGTTACTATTCAAGGCTGTAAATGTAATCAATTTTGATGTTTTTATAATTAACTGCTAAAACCCTTTCAAAAACTCCTCCGGCTCTAAAACAACACAGTCACCATAAACCAAATGTGCCAGCTTCTGCACCGACCATACGCAATTCTGATGACCGATAAAAATGTATTTTTCATCAAGCAGAGCTACATTCCCGTTTTTTACCGCTCGCAAATTTTCTAAGCTCTTATCAGCTAAAAACTCACCCAGCAATTTCTCATCCTTAGCCTTATTATCCTTCCATGGCTTTGCAAGAAAGAAAAAATCCGGATTTATTTCTATCATGACCTCTTTATTGACTGTCTGTCCGGTATTCATTCCCAAACCCGCAATACCGTTTCTTATCTTGGCATGCTTGCAGATATCATCATACATGCAGCCCTTGCCTCCGTAGGACGCATAATTGGCTGATACAAGAACAGTACTTTTACTGTAATGAAGCTCTTTGGGTATATTGCGTTCGATCCTCGCCAGTTTATCGTTCATTTTTTGGACTAAAATCTTACCACGCTGCTCTTCACCTACTAGCCGGGAAAGCTTGATAATTTCATTTTTGACTTCTTCTATATTTGTAGACAACCTTACAACATAAACAGGTATACCCATATCACGATAAGACTGAATTTTATCTGCACCAATTACCTCATTAACAATGAATATATCTGGCTTTAAAGCCAGAACTGCTTCCAATCCCGGATTTGTAATCTTATTTTCGACCAATGAACTTACCATATTGCCAAACGATTTTGCCGAGTTATCCATATTTTTAGATACAGACAGCATTTTTTCAGGCTCCACTAATCCCAAAAGGATGTTATCAAGATAAATATTGTTGGTCATAATTTTTTCCGGCTTCTTCTTTAGTTTTACCTGATAACCGGTATCGTCCGTTACAACGATTGCGTTATCTTTGCCTGCAAACTTCGCAGATTGGCCAAAGTTTTCTGTTGTGCATCCGGAAAGAATACAGACTATAACAAGCATAAGGATTAAGCGATACATGGTTTCCCTTTCAAATTTAAATATTACTTTACCGGCAAATATTGCCGGTGTTTTTAAATAAAGCTATTTTTAAAAAGGTGACGCATTTAAGCGCCACCTTTTTCATTAAATTTAGAATGTATGGTTGTAACTAATAGTCCAGTTATATGGTAAATCCCAATATTCAAAACTACCATTTGTTATTACATTATGGCGATCAAGGATATTGTTCATATTAAGAGTGAAATAATTATTCTCATCCATATTGTAATTTACTACTGCATTTAAATTAATTAAATCAGGATTGGTGCCACCATCACGGTTTTTCAATCTCTTAGTAAGCCAATTTAATGCCAAGCTAGAATCCCACTTACCAAAAGTATAATTAATACCTGTATTAAACTGAATCTTAGGATAGGTTTGCTCCCAACGAGCTGTATTTGTTGCTTGATTTTTAGGATTAGACCAGCTAAAGCCAACATTTGCTTTGAATTTATCACTTAAAACGGAAGTGTAATCAGCTTCAAAACCAACATTTTTAAATTTACCCTTGTTAACTCTAATATCTTGACCATTTTCCTTTTCCCAACCAAACATATTCTTGAAATCCATATAATATAAAGAGAATTTCCAAGAATTGCTATCATTGATGATTTTATAACCAGTCTCATAGTTCCAACCATCTTGCGGTTTTAAATTTTTACCGCTAACCTGCTGGTATTCACTGCCGCTCTTCTTAAAAGTATCAGACAATGCAGGCATTTGGAAAGCTCTACCAATATTCAGATACCAAGAACTATTATCTTCAACTTTATATAATGCTTGGAATTGAGGTAAAAATACCTTTTGATCTTTTACCATATCTTCAATAATCTGTTCACGAATACCAAAGACAGTTTTTAATTTATCAGTAGCTTGGTACGTGTATTGCGCATATAAAGCATAGTTTTCTCTATCAGCAATAACATCGTTATTTGCGGCAGATGTTCCTTTATATTTATCTCTACTTACCAAAATACCTGCCAGTAAGCTATCTTTGTCATTTCTTAAATTCCATACCTTTTGAGTATCCAAACCAACATTATATGCTTTATAGTTACTAGCGTTTTCAGTATATTTATATGTTGATCTATTTCTGGTTTCGCCATACAAATCTCTATCATTGAAAAAGAAAATAGATTTAAATCCAGAATCTTTATCATCATATGTTACAGAAAGACTATCTTTATTATCCTTATAATGATAATCTTTAGTTGCAGCAGCATTAGCTGCAGCAGTTGATTTATTATAAGTTACTTGTCCATAGGTAGAATCTGCCTCAGAGCGCATGAAGCTAGCATTTACCTTATCAGAAAGATTCAAGCTTAAAGCATAGTTAGCTTTATTACCTTTGCTACGATCATTGTAGTAGCCACGATCTTCACGATTTGGAGAGGTTCTTTCTTGAGCACCGAAATACTGCTTGCTATAGGAGAAAGATGCCTTATCACTAGTATAGGAAGCTGCATATTTACGATAACCAATGTTACCTGCTGTTACACTTGCTCTAAGTTTTTCAGCTCCACCTTTTTTAGTAATGATATTAACAACACCACCAAAAGCCTCTGCACCATAGAGAACAGAACTTGCACCTTTTAAAATCTCAATTTTCTCAACATTATCAGTCATAATACCATCAAGACTGTTTTTGCTATTTAAATTGATTGGTGCGCCATTAACAAGAATCAACGCGCCTCTTTCAAAACCTCTTAAGTTAACACGGCTATCCATTGCACCATAATCAAGACCACCAGGACCATAAGAGAAATTTGTTATACCTGTAGTGAAAGAAAGAGCATCGAAAACAGTTTTAGCACCACTATTTTTGATATCTTTTTCGGTAATAACGGTAACAGCTGCTGGTGTCTCCAAATCTCTGGTTTCCATTCTTTGCGCCGTTACAACCATCTGGTCCAGCGAATACTCCTGCAGCTCTTCAGCAAATACGTTTGTGCCCCCCCCACATTACACTGCCGGTAATGAGGGCCGTCATCAATAAACCCTTGGAAAAATTACTCTTCATGTTTACTCATACTCCTTAAAAAATTTATTTTGACCACTCTTCCCCTGCCCAGTCTTGCATGGCCACAGGCTACTAAGCGCATCAAGCAAAATTGTAAGCTATACGGCAATATAGCTATGAAAAAAGCGCCCTTGCTTGTATAATCAGCAAAGGCGCAAGCTGCTCTTCTGATATTATGTATAAAGTTTCTTTACAAAGTTAAATTTTGCTTTAAGAACCTTTCTTTTTACATATCTATAGTATACTACATAAGTCTGATATATTCAAGATATATTCTTATTATCAAATTAAATCCTACTAGGAAATTTTTCTTTCAACCACAAAAACAGTATCGGCAGCACTAAAAGCGTAAACACCGTTGATGTTATCATACCGCCGATGATTACCCACGCCATGCTCACGCGTGTTTCCGAGCCTGCGCTCAGCGACAGCGCCGTCGGCAGCATGCCCACCACCATCGTCAGTGCTGTCATAAAGATAGGCTTCAGACGCGTTTTGCCTGCTTCGATTACCGCAGCCTTCGCCGTCATGCCTTCATGCATCAGCGTGAGCGTGTAATCCAAAAGCAGTGTGCCGTTTTTCGCAACAAGGCCGTCCATAACCAAAATGCCGATGAGTGAATACAGATTGATTGTATTATGCGTCAGGAAAAGGCAGAAGATGGCACCGATAATGCCCAACGGCAGCGAAAACATACGGATGAACGGCGTGAATACCGATTCATAGAGCACTGCCAGCAGCAGATAAATCAACAGAAGTGACAGTGACAATGCCATAGCCATTTCGGCAAAGGAATCGTTCATCGTGGTCGCCTGACCGGAAAAAGCATAGCTACTCTTAAGACCTGCGGCATTGAGCTTCTGCGTCAGCTCCTTAACTACCTCATTCAGCGGTCTGTCCGTCAGGTTGCACTGGATGTTGATGATGCGCTCCTTGTTCACGCGACGGATAGTAATAGGGCCTACGCCCTCTTCTACGTCGGCAAGGTCGCCAAGAAAGACGCTTCCTCTGCCTGTCTGCACGGGAATAGCGCGCACGTCCTCGATATTATAACCGCTGCCACCGGCAAAGCGTACTGCAATATCGGTATCATTGCCATGGTTTTGCACATCGTTCGCCAGTACGCCGGCACTGCGTCCGCCAATGGCAGCGTTAAAGGACTGCGCCACGTCATTAACTGTCGCGTGATAATATTTCAGCTTGTCGCGGTCTACTGTCACCTTCAGCTCCGGCATGCCCTTTATATAGGAATTTTTGATATCCTTCAGACCTGCTGTCGAAGCAAAAATCTGCTCCACCTTAGCGGAATCTGCCACGAGCTGATCCATATCGCTGCCCTTAAGCTCCACCTGTACCGGCGAGCGCACGAGGTTGCGACCACCTGAAACACCGGTAACAGATGACTGAATCTCATTGACGCGCACCTTGATTTCGCCAAGATTCTGCTTGGCAAAGCTGCGGATGCCCTGTGCTACCTGCCAGACATCCTTACTGCGCTCGTCGCTGCTTTTCAGCGCGATAATCAGCTTGCCCATGCTCTGTGTGGTCGTTACATTAGTCATATAATGCTCGATTTCCGGCACCTTGGCCAAATAATCCTCAAACAGCAGCAAGGCCTCGTTGGTTTGGTCAGCGTTAAAGCCCGTAGGCAGCTCGATATTCACCTGAATTGCGCTTTCATCGGTACGAGGCATATATTCCGAGCCAACTATACCGAGCGGCACCAGCGCCACCGCCACCGCGAAGGCTGCCAGTACTCCCAGCACCAGCTTCTTCGGCTTTTCAATGCATTTGCGCAAAAGAACGTCATACTTCGCAATCGTCTGCGCTTCAAAAGCATCCAGCCTGCTCCACAGCTTGCCCTTAGGCTCCTCCACACCATTTTTATAAAAGCGCGAAGCCAGCATCGGTGTCAGCGTAAAGGATACGACAAGCGACATCAGCGTTGCAAAAACAATTGTCATGCCAAACTGCTTGAAAAACTGGCCTGTCGCACTCTGCATAAAGGCAATCGGCAAAAATACCACAACGTCGCAAAGCGTCATAGCGATTGCCGCCATACCAATCTCATTACGTCCTTCCTCCGCTGCTACGTCGGCGCTTTTGCCCATCGCCAGAAAGCGATAGATATTTTCCAGCACCACAATCGAGTCATCGACAAGAATACCGATACACAGCGCCATACCCATAAGTGACATCATATTGAAGGTAAAGCCTGCCAGATACATCAGGAAGAAGGTTGCAATCAGCGATGTCGGTATAGCAATCATAACTGCCATAGAGGACTTCCAGCCACGCAGGAACAGATACAAAACAAGTCCTGTAGTCACAAGACCTTCGAGCAGCGTTTTGAGCGTATTGCTAAGGGAATCGCGCACAAAATGCGACTGGTCATAAACAACTGTGAAAACGTAGTCCGGATAATCCTTGCGCAGAGTTTCCAGCTGCTGCAGCACGCCGTCTGCTGTGTCGACGATATTGGCACCGCTGGCCTTATAAACCTCCAGCGATACCGCCTCATTGCCGTCAACACGGCTATAGGCCACAGCACGCTTATCCTTGGCCTGCACGTTAGCCACCTGCCCCAGCTCGATGTATCTGCCGCCTGCACCCTTAAGCTGCAGATGCTGAATCTCCTCCGGAGCCTTATACTGCGCCTGCAGACGCACGGTTTTTTCCAAAGCATCGGTATAGACGGAGCCGGAAGAAACAATAACGTTTTCCTTGCGCACCGCCGTAATAATATCCTGCAGCGTCAGTCCGTAATAATTGAGCTTATCCTTATCTACCTCGATTGCGATTTCCTTGGCACGGCCGCCGGTGACGTCAACATCGGCTACGCCGGCTGCCTGCTGCAAGCGCTCCTTAAAGCTGCTGTCTGCCAAGGCAAAAATATCGTCCAGGTTATCCTTAGACGTTGCTGCAATCTGGATAATCGGATATTCTTCAGAGGAACGCTTGAGCACTGCAGGCTCATCAATATCCTCCGGCAGATTTTTGCGGATACGGCTGACTTTTTTCGTTGCCTCGATAGCCACCATATCAGCATCGGCCTGACTGTCCAGCTCGACAAAAATCTCCGCACGTCCGGGACGTGTAGCGGAACGCACCTGTTTAAAGTGCGAAATTGAGGACAGCTCGTCCTCAATCGGCTTCGTCACCTGCTGTTCGACGGATTCCGTACTGGCGCCCGGATAGTTGACAATGACGCTGATAAATTTAGAGTCTACGTCCGGCAACAGCTCCACGCCAATGCGAAAGAAGCTGATAAGACCGAGGACGCAGACTAATATGTAAATCATACAGATACCGATAGGCCGTTTAATAGAAAAGCGTGTAATATTCATTACTTCGCCTCCTCCTTGGCCACCTCAACCACCATGCCGTCACGCAGACGCGCAAGATTATCAAGGATAACCGTTTCGCCTACCTTCACACCCTGCACTATTTCAATGCTTTCATTATTACTTGCACCGGTAGCAACAGGCTTTTTAAGTGCCTTATTCCCCTTGCCCAGCACATAGACAAAATATTTGCCATCCCGTTCCAAAACGGCATTTTTAGGTAAATATATAGTGGATGGCTTTTGCAGGAAACGCAATTCTCCCTTAGCAAACAAGCCTGCCTTTACGTTGGAGCCAGGCTCATCCAGCCTGATGCGGAGGGTAAATTTGTTTGTTTCCCTGCTTCTTACAGGGCTCACATATACAACGGTACCCCGGCAAATTTCGCCAATCGCCTCCAACTTAAGCTTAACCTGCGTGCCAACGGTCACAGAAGCAGCCTCTGCCTCCGTAATATCGCAGTCCACTGTAAAACCACTGTCATCCAAAAGGGTAAGCAGCCTGCTTCCTGCAGGCGCATAGCCACCCACCTCTGCATCGCGGTAGGTAATAATACCTGCGCGTGGTGCCTTAAAAATCAGATCATGATACTTGTTCTGCGCAATAATGTACTCCTGCTCGCGTCTGGCAGCAATCTGCTCCTGACGGTAAACCTGCGATGGTGTACCTTCATAGCTAACCTGCTGCGCCAAAGCATCATACTGCGCTTTTTTATTCGCCAGCGTCTGCTCCATACTGTCCAGCTCGGACTTGGAAACAGCGCCCTGTGCATACAGCTTGCGGTAACGCTCCGCGTTGACCTGCGCCAGCTTATAGTCTGCCTCATAACGGGTCAGGCTGGTGCTGTAGCTCACATCCGTAGTTGCCGCATTAGCTCCGGCCTCGGCATAGCGTGCCTTGGCCTTGAGCATTTCGGCGCGGGCATCATCAAGATGCTGCACCAGCAGAATATCTCCTGCCTGCACCTTGCTGCCCAAATCCACATTAATCTCATCGACGATGCCGGCATACTTGTTGACAATATCAATCTGTGCCTTGGCCTTGAGCTGTCCAAAAAGACTAATGCTTTTATACAATGGTCGTCTGCTTACTGTCTGCGTGTGCACAATAGGTTTCATTACTGCTTTTTTTGACATAGACTGGTTGGAGAGATGCCTAAGGCCCAGTGTCAAGGTAATGCCTATCACACAGATAGTAAGCAGACTAAGGAGTTTGTGTTGTAATATATAATTTTTTGCCTGAGTAAAATCGGGGCGCAGCATTATTTCGCTGCTGCTTGGGCATCAGCAGCTACGGCCTGTTGGCAGACTTCCAGCATAGCCTCGGCAAAACTGCCTGCGGGAACCGGAACAAACTTCAGTTCCTTAGCCTGATGGCTCAGCAGAGTTTTCTTGCTGCCATAAACATCCATTACCTCTACGCTGTAGGTTTTATCCTGCAGATTAAAGGTCATGACGATTTCACAGTATTGCACCTTCTCTTTTTTAGTCAGAGAAGCCTTGTATTTTTCATTGAGCTTTTTCAGCATATCCTTATCGGTGAAAACTGTTTTTGTCAGCACAGAAATAATATTTTTATCGGGCAGGCCGTTAGTAACCTTGCTAAAGGTCAGAGAATCCATATCGTAAGCATAAATGCCTACGTTGTTTTCTACAACGATAGACCAACGAGCCTGCTCCTGTTCTTCCTCACTCGGTTTAGGCATCATGCTGATTTCCCAGTTCATACCCTCCTGAGTTGCAGGCTTCTTATCTGCATCCGCAGCAAAAGCAGTTGCACAGCAAAATAAGGTCATCAATAAAATAAGCAGTTTTTTCATGAAAACTCCACTCCTTTATATTTCAATATACCTATTAGTATACTATACTCTTATCTTTAATTCAAATTTCTTACGATATGAATGATATTTTCTTTCGACAGCTTCTGCAGCGTATAATAATTGGCCTGCATAGCGGCGGCAACCTTCTTTGCCAGGCCCAGCTTAATAAAATCGCTTTCCGTATCAATCACCACAGAAGTAATTTTAGCCTTAGCAATTTTTTCGGCAATGCTGATTGCTGCAGCGACAGGATCCTTTTCGCCCTCGTGTACGGCATTTGCGCGTCCGTCAGTAACAACAATCAGAATAGGCTCCAGCTCGCTGTCACGCTTGTTCATCATTGCCAACGTCTGCAGTGACAGCGCCAAACCGTCAGCTAGCGGCGTTTTGCCACCTGTCGGCATTTCTGCCAGACGCTTCTGCGCCAGGTCCACGCTGCGTGTAATCGGCAGCAGCATATCCGCCTTATCGCGACGGAAAGCAATCATGCCTACGCGGTCACGCTTCTGGTATGCCTCCTGCAGCATATAGAAAATAGCACCCTTAACGGCACGCATACGCTCACGCGCACCCATAGAGCCGCTAGCATCAACTGCAAAGAGGAAGGTGTTGCCGATGCGCTTTTCGCGCACCTTCTGGCGTAAATCCTCTTCCTTGATGTTAAGCGCACAGCCGTTGTCCTCACGCAAACGCTGATAAGGAGCTGCAGCACGGATGGTTGCGTCAAAGGCCAAATCCGTAACCTTGCTCTTAGGCTGTTCGGCGCGCACGTACCGTCCCTGCTTCAGGTCAGTCTTGGTCACGCTGCGCTTGCCGCTGCCGCGGCGCACATTGCGGTCCTTACCCAAATCCAACAGCATCTTCGGCAAGCGGAAACTCTTGTCGATATCGGCAAGCTGTTCCTCCGGCGCCAGATTACTGTTATTGTGCTCCTGCTGCTGCTCGTCCTCGTCGCTTTCGTCGTCCTCATCGTCGGAAGCATCGTCATCTTCGTCATCATCGCCGTTATCCAATGGCGGTGGTGGCGGCGGCAGCTGGTTATCTTCGTTGTCCTCGTCGTTATTATCATCATCAGGATTATCTTCGTTATCCTGCTCGTTTTCATCTTCGCTTTGGTTATCGTCCTGCTGCTCCTGCTCCTCAGGCTGTTGCTCTGGCGGCTTGCGCATACGGTGCGGCAGCACGAACTGTGCTGCCTCCTCCACGTCCTTCGGCAGCACATAAGCGCGTCCCGCCAAAGCGGCGATAGCGCGCGCAGCCTCCAGCAGATAAATTTCCGCACGATGCCCAGCACAGAAAACCTGAGAGCACAGCTGAGCGGCAAGCATCAGCATAGCATCGCTTACCTCTACCTGCGGCAGCAGCTCACGCGCCGCCTGCACCTTTGCTGCCAGGGCAGCGGTTTCTTCCGCATACTGCTCGCAAAACGCAAGGGTATTGTTACTATATGCCAAGGCACGTTGGATAACCTCCACGCGCTGGCCGATATCCTGCAACGCCTGCATATCTGCGTACATACCGAAACGGTCCAGAATATGTCCGGGCAAAGTACCCTCCTCCGGATTCATCGTAGCAATAACAGTCGTGCGTACCTCATGGCTGCAGCTGATGCCGTCACGCTCCACATTATTTATACCTGCACTGTTGGCATCCAGCGCTGCAGTCAGCAGCTCTTGACGCAACAGATTAGCTTCATCAATATAAAGAATGTTATCTGTCGCACGCGCCAGAATGCCGGGTGAAAAACGTTTTTCACCCAGGCTTACGGCAGCCTCCAAGTCAATGCTGCCAAAAAGCATATCCTCGGTTACGTTCAGCGGCAACGTCAGTAGCTTTTGCGCACCAATCAGGCTCTGCACACTGCGCGCCAGTACGGATTTCGCCGTACCCTTGGCACCGCCTATGAGCAGACCGCCTGCTCTGCGGTTGACCAGAGCAATGAGCAAAGCTTTTTTAGCCTCCTCCTGCCCTACGACCGCAGTAAAGGGATAGAGATTATTTTTCAGCATGGTCAACGCTCCTTAGGCTTCGGCAGCCAAAAAGCTCTCTACTTTATTCCAATCAAGCTCGCCTTCTTCAAACGGACGGCGGCGCATACGGTGCGGCAGTACCAGCTTAGCAGCTTCCTTCAAATCGTCAAGGTTAGCCTGCTTGCGGCCATTGAAGGCAGCCAAGGTCAACGCTGTCTTGATAACGGTAATATCCGCACGGTGGCCGTCTACGCCCAGTTCTACCGACAGTTTAGCCACAGTTTCCAGCAGCTTGTCATCAATAGTTACCTCCGGCAGCAGCTTGCCGGCAGCAATAATTTTTTCTGCCAGCTCCTCCTGTGCCTCTTTATAGCCTGCGATGAAGCTTTCCGCATCGTTTTCGTAAGCCAGACGGCGTTTGATTACCTCTACGCGCTGCAGCGGGTCATGCTCGCCGGTAACAACAACGCTCAGACCAAAGCGGTCCAAAAGCTGCGGGCGGATGTCACCTTCTTCGGGGTTCATCGTGCCAACCAGCACAAAACGTGCGGGGTGGGAGTAGGAAACGCCCTCGCGTTCAACAGTGTTTACGCCCATAGCAGCAGCGTCCAGAAGCACGTCAACAACATGGTCATCCAGCAGGTTGATTTCGTCTACATATAAGATATTACGGTTAGCCTGCGCCAAAATACCGGGTTCAAACTTTTTCTCACCATGCTTAATCGCATGCTCAATATCCAACGTGCCGACAACGCGGTCCTCTGTAGCACTTACAGGCAGCTCAACCACGCGCATATTGATGGTTTCCTCCGGCAAGGTGCCTTCTGCCTGCAGCTTCGCAGTACAGTCATC
>ENA-OPAC01001373-OPAC01001373.1-human-gut-metagenome-genome-assembly--contig:-NODE-1373-length-11422-cov-2.436879_pt1 | contig 11422 bp, 8 predicted proteins | sample MGYA00241052_ERZ501420 | MGnify/ENA primary metagenome ERZ501420 (study PRJEB25962, sample SAMEA2042513) | human gut metagenome | biome: human gut; feature: human-associated habitat; material: faeces... | reverse complement strand
ACCCGTGTTACCGCCGTGAAAAGGCGGTGTCTTAACCCCTTGACCAACGGACCATTTTTACAACATATTCTATTATACAGAATATTTTTACTCTGTCAACACTTTTTTAATAAAAAAGAAGGAAAAGTCCATTTTGGACGATTTTTTTCAGTCTTTTTTAAAAAATAGAGAAAGTAAAAAACTCTTAAGAATAGCGCGATATCAGCATTCCTAAGAGTTTTCACTATATGGTACCCAACCTACAAAATGGCAATGTTTCTATTGCTGGTAGGGTTTGTCTACGTTCTGAAAGAAGGAAATATTTTCCTTCTTTTAAATTAGTTGTTTTCTTCTAATTTTGACTTAATCTCATCATATGATAGAGGTTTTGCTTCTTCTTCTAATTCATGCTCTGAATTTTCAGGCATTTTTCCTGTTTCGTATAATGATTTAATTTGAACACTATCCAAGGTTTCATATTTTAATAGAGCTTCCGCAATTAGTTTATGCGTTTCTCTATTTCCTTGAATAATTTCCGCAGCTTTATTACGGGCTTCATTCAATAGACCACGAACTTCTTCATCAATTTCGTAAGCTGTTCGTTCTGAAATCATTTTTTGTGGGCTTTGAGCACCAAACATTGCATGATTTCCTTCATATTGGACCGGTCCAAGTTTTTCACTCATACCATATTCTGTTACCATCGCACGTGCCATTTGGGTTGCTTGTTCAAAGTCATTTGAAGCACCTGTTGTTTGCGAATTGAAAATAATTTCTTCGGCAACACGTCCTCCCATGAGCCCAGCTAATTGTTCTTTCATATCTTCTTTAGAAAGTAACATTTGATCTTCTTTAGGAAGGGCAATCATGTAACCGCCTGCACGACCACGTGGAACAATCGTAACTTTATGAACTACACGAGCATTTGATAAGACCAAACCAACAATTGTATGACCAGCTTCGTGATAAGCAACCATTTCACGTTCTTTTTGTGAAATCGTCCGATCTTTCTTAGATGGACCTGCAATAACACGATCTTCTGCTTCATCGATATCAGCAGCATCAATTACTTTTTTATTTCGACGAGCTGCAACCAAGGCTGCTTCATTCAAAACATTTTCGAGATCAGCACCGACAAATCCTGGTGTTTGTTGAGCAACTAATTTCAAGTCCACATCTTGAGCAAGTGGCTTATTCTTAGCATGAACACGAAGAATTGCCTCACGACCCTTCACATCTGGACGTCCAACTAATACTTTACGGTCAAAACGGCCAGGACGAAGAAGGGCAGGGTCAAGGACATCAGAACGGTTAGTTGCTGCGATAACAATGATTCCTTCGTTGCCTTCAAAACCATCCATCTCAATCAAGAGTTGGTTCAAGGTTTGTTCACGTTCATCATTTCCACCACCAAGACCTACACCACGCTGGCGCCCAACAGCATCAATTTCATCGATAAAGATAATGGCTGGTGCTGCTTTTTTAGCATCTTCAAAAAGTGAACGAACCCGGCTAGCACCGACTCCGACAAACATTTCAACGAAGTCAGAACCAGAGATACTGAAGAATGGCACTCCAGCTTCACCAGCTACTGCTTTTGCTAAAAGGGTTTTACCAGTTCCGGGAGGGCCTTCAAGAAGCACACCTGCTGGGATTCTTGCACCCAATTTAGTAAAGCGTTTTGGATCTTTTAAAAATTCAACAACTTCAACAAGTTCTTGTTTTTCTTCTTCAGCTCCTGCTACATCTGAAAAACGAACTTTAATATCTTCTTTATTAGCAGCGCGGGCTTTATTACGACCAAAGTTCATGGCACCTCTGGCACCTCCGCCACCGCCTTGGTTCATCATTGAGAAGAAGAAGAACATGACAATAACAAATGGAACAATTGAAGTGAGAATTGTTATCCACATGCCACTTGAGCTCTCACGCTTGATGGTGATTTCTGCTTTGTGGTCAGCTGCTAATTTTTGTAATTCATTGACGGTGATATCAGATGGAAGGATGACACTAGTAAAGCGAGATACTTTTTGAACACTTGGGGTAAAAAATTGAATTCCTGTATCTTCTTTTGATTCTTTTGCTTTATTATAGGTACCTGCAATTTCAATCACACTACCATTTGGTTGGTAACTGATCGTTTTTACATTATCATTTTTAATTTCTTTGACCAATTCTGTGTAGTTGATTTGCTGACTTTGACCAACCCCATTACCCGCAAAAAAGTACTGGAATCCTGTCACAGCCGCTACAATAATCAACAAATACAGAAATGGATTTCGAACAAAACCGTTATTTTTTCTGTTATTCATCTAGTCTCCTCTATTTTGAGTACACTTCTTCTTTTAATACACCAACATATGGTAAGTTACGATAATTTTCATCATAGTCTAAACCATATCCTACAACAAACTCATTTGGAATCGTAAAGCAGGTGTAATCTGCTTCAATCTCAACCAAACGTCCTTCAGGTTTATCCAGTAAGGTAGCAATCTTCACAGATGCTGCATTTCGTTCTTCAAAGAGTTCTTTTAGACTCTTGAGGGTTTTACCTGTATCGATAATATCTTCTACAAATAAAATATCTCTACCAGTAATATCTTGGTCGATATCCTTGATAATATTAATAATACCTGAGCTTGCCGTACCACCATGATAACTTGAAACCAGCATAAAATCCAATTCAATATGTGTATCCACGTGGTTGATCAACTCTGCCATAAATGGAACAGAGCCTTTCAAAATTCCAACAAAAATTGGATTTTTTCCTTGGTACTCTTTTGTTAGGGTTTCACCCAATTTCTTTGCTGCTTCTACAATTTCATCATGTGAAACCAATACTTTTTTTATATCTTTTTCTAACATGTTTTTACCTATCTATTTTTTGAATATAAAGACTATCTTTCATTATACCACTTTTTGAGGGCTTACTCAAATCACTCGTTACCAATCCCACTACAGAAAGAATATTATGATTCTGTTCTATAATGAGAGCCTTTTGCCGAAGCGAAATTGGAATTTTATGGTTGATAAACCACCGTCTTAATTTTTGATGGTGGCCATTAACAAGCAGGTGATCTCCTTCCTTTCTCCCTCTAATTAAGATGGGAGTTTCGCGTGAAACAGAAAGAATTTCTACATTTTCCCCTACTAATGGTTGTCCAAAAGATAGTTTATAATTTGCAATTTCAAAGATATTCCCAAATTCTAACAAAAATGGGAGGACTTGGTCATCCGACTTTTGACTGATTTTTCGTATTTCAAAGAAATCATATTCTTGATGTAGTTCATAATTCGACTTTAAATAATGAATGCAATTTCTTTTTTTTCGCAGTAAATCTAATAATTCTTGAAACTGTACCCTACCAAGTTGCAAATCTGGAAATTGTGCCAGATACTCTTCTAATAAGAATGATTGTACAGAATGAGAATACGTTCTAAAAGAAGATAAATCTTGAATGGTTAACTCGCTAGTCAATTCTTTCAATGCTTGGTGCCAATGAGTCACTTCCTCTGCTAAATAACGAAGACTTACTTGCATTTGGGGATTTTCTTTTTCAAATTCTGGAAGGTATTGATGGCGTACACGATTTCGAAAATAGTCCTGTGAGTCATTGCTACTGTCTTCAAAGTGAGGGATTTCCATCAACTCATCTTTGGTAAAAGTTAACAAAGGACGGATTAACTCACCCTTGCCAAATGGTTGGCGTACAGGAATACCACTTAAATGGCGTAATTTTGTTCCTCGTATCAAGCGCATGAAAGTTGTTTCAGCTTGATCATTTGCATGATGACCCGTTACTAAAGCGGTGCAATCCTCTTTCTCCATAATCTGTTTAAAAAAATCATAACGAAAGGTACGAGCTTTTGCTTCTGTAAAATCACCCGAATAGTGAGCCACATGGATACGTGTCTCTCGCCTATCAGCTAGCGTTCGAAGTTCACTTTCTTCTAAATCTGATTCTGGTCTTTGTCCATGATTGACATGAGCGAGTACCAGATGGATTTTCAATCGTTCTTTATTCTTATATAAAAGTTCATACAGATTCATTGAATCCAATCCACCAGATAAGGCAACTAAAACACGGCGATGGGGAGTAAATAGATCTTGTTTTTCACAAAACTCTAAAAATCGCTTTTCCATTATTTCAATACCTCATAGATATCTTTTGAAATGTTGGAAATCGTATCATAATTCGAATGATCTGTAAAAATGGCTATTACATAGGGTGAATTTGTGTATACAATCGCAACATCATGTCTAAAATCATAGGCATCTCCAATTTTATGAGCAACTTTTACTGGAAGGTCACGCGCAATCCGTTGATCATCATATTTTGTAGAGGAGAGTGCATCAATAATAGGGCCATTTTGTTGATAGACAGCCTCCATGACATTGCCAGCCATTTCAGCGGATGCTTCTCTTTTTTCAACATCCCAATGTTTCTTTGCAATTTTATCCAATGTTTTTTGGAAGTCTTGATCTGATTGATGAGTGACATAATAATTCAAGATATTATGTCCAACATTATCTGATTCTTTTGCAATCTTATCTACCAACTCTTGAACACTATATTCTTTTCCATCTGGTGTTTTTGAAAGACTACCACTTCCTTCTGGTTCATAGCCTCCTTTGAAATCATTTACTTCTGGAATATATTTGTAGGTTGTAGTTGGAGAAATGGCTTTTTTATTGAGCTGTTCTTGGACGTAGTACAAGTATGGTAATTTCGTTACACTGGCAGAATACATTTCTTTTTGCGGATTGATTCCAGCAGTATTTCCAGTCTCTAATTGTTTTACATAGATTCCATACGAAGGAGAATTGTATTTACTATTTAACAAGTCCTGGACTTTTTCCATTCGATTATCTTTTTCAGTAACGAATGCTTTGTTCACCCAGCCCTGACCTTCAATCTCCACAAACTCATCTCGTAAAGTCTTAGCTGTACGTAAGACTGTCACTTTTGTATAAGGAGAAAGAGGTGTATTTTTTTCTTTTGCACCATTTATTAAGGGTCGGTCGTACACTTTAAAACCAGGTTTTAGCCACATGGCTTGTTTTTTTTCTTGTGTTTCTTGTACAACATCAGAAAAAATGACAGAAGAATCTGCTAATACATATCCTTTATCTGCTATTTTAAATACAGCTTTCCCTTCATCATTTACAAAGAGTTGTTCGATTGTAAACGGTGTGTTGGGAAGAATTTCTCCTTTTGCTTTTTTCAACTGAGGATCAGAAAAAACAGAAATTTTGCGATAGACATTAGGGTTCGCTGGAATTGAAGAAAAATAAATTTCTGATGGATGAGCCATTGTCTGAGAAGACTCAGACTGCTCGATACTCGCTGCTTGAGACCCAATAAATAAAATTGGAACTAACAATAGGAGCAGAAATCGTTTAGACACTTGTATTCCTTTCCTTTTCATCCTTTTGAAGTTTGACCATTTGGTTTTTCTTTTTTAATTCCTCTAATTTTTCATCCGAAAATTCAAGAAATTGTTTAACTGTTTGTAAGATATTTTCCATCGGTTATTGGGGGAGTAAATCTGGGATGGTATAAACATATTCACCATCTTTTGAAAAAGAATACTTAGCGCGTGCATATTTTGTTGCATAATCATCGTCTTTTAATTTTTTAGCGATGTCTTGTTGGTATTCTTTTTGTTCACTTGTTTCTTTATACTCTTTTTCCAACTGTTTATATTGTTCTTTTTTATCTTGTAGCGATTGATAGCTCTGGGCTAAATTATAAGTTGGAAGAATAAACAGTAACATGACCAATATCAAAACGAGCCCTAGAAAACGATTGCGTTTTTTTCTTTCTTCTTCTAAAAAACGTTTTCGCTGACTTTCGTCTTTGATATATTTATTGTTCATTTGAACGATATTTTTAGGCATCTTCTTCTATCCTTGTTTCACTAATTATTTCATACATTTTGGATGCATCTTCTTTTTTTGTACTATCCAACATTTCCAAGACTTTAACCGTCAATACTTTATTTCCAAAACGAACTTCAATTTGATCATTCACTTTCAAATCCGTTGAACTTTTGGCTAATACTCCATTGACTTTGATTCGCCCTTTATCTGCAACTTCCTTTGCAACAGGACGACGCTTAATAATGCGAGAAACTTTTAAATATTTATCTAATCTCATACTGTCACCTCTAACATAGTATTGTATCATTTTTTATACATAAAATGCGAAAAATGAGCTAAGAACTGCTAGTCCTCTTCTTTTTCTTGTTTAATTTCCAATAAGGTTTGACCAAATTGCTTCAGAGCTTCCAAAATTTCAAAATCTTTCTTATTTCGAATATCGAAGATCACTTCAATCAATCCCTTTTCTTCTGCAATCTGTGCCTTTAACTGTGTCATTGACAGAGCTTTGAAATAATCCTGTGTTAAAAACAGTTGTTTGGCAATAGGTTCAAATTTCACTGTCACTTTTTGTTGTTTTCTCTCAACAAGACGGACAAAGACTTGATCCAAGTAAGCTTTCACTAAACCAATTTCAAGTAGGTAGGCGACAACATCTGGGTATTCTCCAAAACGATCGATCAATTCATCTTGCAAGTATTCATAATCCGTCGCAGAATTCATTTCACGAATTTGTTTGTAAATTTCAATTTTTTGACGTTGATCTGAAATATATTCATTAGGTAAATACGCATCTATTTGAAGGTTCAACTCTGCATTGCTCTTTTGCCTGCGATGCTCTTGGCCTTGTTTCTTAGCAATAGCTTCTTCTAACAATTGAGAATACATTTCAAAACCAACTGAATCGATGAAACCAGATTGAGAAGCTCCAAGGATATTCCCTGCTCCACGGATCGATAAATCTCGCATAGCAATTTTAAATCCAGACCCCAACTCAGTAAAACCCTTAATAGCTTCTAAACGTTTTTCAGACACTTCTGTAAGAGATTTGTCTGGACGATACATCAAATAAGCATAAGCAATTCGATTGCTTCGTCCCACACGACCTCTTAGTTGATAAAGCGTTGAAAGTCCCATATGATCCGCATTTTCAATAAAGAGTGTATTGGCATTTGGAATATCCACACCTGTCTCAATAATGGTTGTCGTCACTAGGACATCGTATTCGCCATTTATGAAATCCAACAGGGTATTTTCTAAGCGAACCTCACTCATCTGACCATGAACAAAGCCAATCGAAGCCTCTGGAATCAACTCTTTTAATTCAGACACCTTTTGTTCAATTGTATCTACCTTATTGTAAAGATAATAGGCCTGTCCTCCACGATCCATCTCCCGCAACACAGCGTCTCGAATAATGGTTGGATTGGTCTCTAATACAAAAGTTTGCACAGGATACCGATTGGTCGGAGGTGTTTCGATGACAGACAAATCTCGAATTCCTAGCATAGACATATGAAGAGTTCGAGGTATAGGGGTAGCTGTCAAGGTAAGCACATCCACCTTTTTTTTCAATTCTTTCAAGGTTTCTTTGTGCTTCACTCCAAAACGTTGTTCTTCATCGATCACGATTAAGCCTAAGTCTGAAAAAACAACATCTTTGGACAAGAGCCGGTGAGTTCCAATAATAATATCCACTCGTCCTTTTTTCAACTTTTCAAGCGTTTCTTTCTGCTCTGCCTTACTCTGGAAACGACTTAAAACAGCAACCTCTACTGCAAAAGATTCAAAACGCTCCTTAAAATTGGCATAATGTTGTTGGGCAAGCACAGTGGTAGGAACCAGCACTGCTACTTGTTTATGATCATTTACTGCCTTAAAGGCTGCTCGCATAGCGACCTCTGTTTTCCCAAAACCGACGTCTCCAACCAGCAATCGGTCCATCGGACGATTCGATTCCATATCTTTTTTGATTTCTTCAATGGAACGTAATTGATCATCTGTTTCAATATATGGAAAATCTTGTTCAAAAGCCTCTTGGTTTTCATCATCTTTGGAATAGGCAAAGCCTTCTAATTGACTACGCTCCGCATAAAGTTTTATCAAATCATCCGCAATGTCCTCCACCTGGGTCTGAACCTTTTGCTTCGTTTTTTGGAAACGCCCATCATTTAACTTGTTAATTTTTGGCGTTTTTCCATCACTTGCAACGTATTTGGACAACATCTGAATCTGATCGACAGGAATCGAGATGCGATCTCCATTTTGATATTGAATTGAAACATAATCACGATGGACACCCGAAATTTCAATCGTTTCAATTCCCAAATATTGACCAATACCATGAACTTGGTGAACAACATAGTCCCCTTTTTCCAATTCATTATAATTTTTTAGGCGTTCTGCATTGGAAATATTTTGCCTGCGAATCTTTCGTTTGATCTTTTTCTGATAAATCTCTGATTCTGTAATGTAGACAATTTTTTCATCAACAAATTGAAAACCGTGAGCTAATCCTCCAACGACTAATTGACTAGCTTGAGGAATGATCGTATCCCCATCAATATAATCTAATCGAATCCCATACTCTTCTAAATTTTTATGGAGCTGTTGAAGATTGTGATGAGAAGTTGCTTGGACAATAACAGTATAGTTTGATTTTCGATACCGTTCAATTTCCTCTTTTAGTAAATCAAATTGTCCAAAAAACTCCTGCATGGGATATTGATTGAATTGATACAAATGATCAAACTTCAGATTTCCCAATCCTTTTTGAAAGTTTGAAAAATAAGTTGCAGGCGTATATTTTCGTAATGTTGTACTGGTGTCTGCAAAATACACTTGGCGAGAAGAAGCTCTATTTTTATGTAAATCTTCCGTCAAGAGGTTAGCTGTATCTAGTTCAAATCTCGCTATTTGATCTGCTATTTTTTGATAATCATCCAGAAAGACTGGAGTGTGTTTAGGGAGATAATCGAATAGAGTATATTGCTTCTCGTAAAAGAAACTAATAAATTTTCTAAGATCCGGATGGAGTTTCCTTTGAGAAATATCTCCCAGAATTTCTGCTAGATAAGATTTAAATTCTTCATTCGCGCTCTGTTCTTGCAATTGTTCTATTTGCTGCTGACCACGGATAAAATCTTCCTCTTGCAACAATAGATCACTCACTGCCTTCAGTTGAACTTCTTCAACATTTTCAACAGAACGCTGACTTTCTGGGTCAAAGATTCGGATTCCATCAATCTCATCTCCGAAAAATTCAATCCGATAGGGTTGGAGTTGGTCGATCTCAAAGATATCTAAAATATCTCCTCGTAGACTAAACTCTCCCTGTTGCAAAACTTGGCTCACCTTTTGGTAGCCAATCTTCTGTAATGTTTCACTCAGAGTAGTTAAGTCTATTTCTTGACCAACCTTCAATTGAAAAATGCTAGATGCAAAAACTTTAGGAGAAGGTAATAGTAGTTTTATACCACTCACATTGGTCACAAGGATGCCTTGACGATCTTCTTGACATAAAAAGTTCAAAGCCTCTAATCGTGCAAATTGCCTTTCTTGTGAAGCAAAAACAAATTCTGCTAAAGGGTTATCATCTCCCAAAAATGTATGGACTTTCTCTTCTCCAAGTAAGGCAATAAAATCACTGGCCAATCGTTCTGCTTCGTTATAACTGGAAGTGATGAGGACTGCTTTTTCAATAGAATCAAAGGCTGAAGCCATTACAATAGCCTTTGTGGTCGCAGACAATCCTAAGATCAATTCCCTATTATTTTTTTGCAAACCTTGTTGCCAGGATAGAAGGTTGGAGTTTTGACTCACTAAATCAATTACATTCATCTACTTACCCGTTGTATTTCTGCATGCTTCTTTCAAAATTTTCTTCTACCAAGTAATCGTTAACCGCTTCTTCTACTCGATCGATTGTTTGTAGAATAGTGATGTAATCGTCTTTATCAAATTTTCCTAAGACATGATGAACAACTGACATGCCCTGCTTAGGTCTTCCAATTCCAATCTTAATTCGATAAAAAGTCTGAGTTCCAATATGATTAATAATCGATTTGATTCCGTTATGACCTCCAGCTGATCCTTTAGCTCGAAGACGAATCTTGCCAACTTCCATATCTAAATCATCGTAAATAACCAAAAGATCTTCAATATCCAGACCATAATAAGTCAGAAGGGCATGGACTGCTTTTCCACTCTCATTCATAAAAGTGGTTGGCTTTACAAAATAGACCTTTTCTCCATTTAAAAATGTTGAGGCGATATCAGCTTGAAAAATCTTATCATGGGAGAAAGTAAGATTTAAAGACTTTGCCATTTGATCAACTAACATAAAGCCTACATTGTGTTTCGTTTCAAAATACTTATCACCTGGATTTCCCAATCCAACAATTAATTTCGTCATCTCTTTCCTTTCAAAACACTAAAAGGGTTGGAAATATTTTTTCCAACCTTTACATTTTTTTAGCTATCTTATACATTAAAACGGAATTCCATGATGTCCCCGTCTTGGACAACATATTCTTTTCCTTCTTCGCGCAAGCGTCCTGCTTCTTTTACAGCCTTTTCAGAACCGTATTTAACTAAATCATCATAGGACATGGTCACGGCACGAATAAATCCTTTTTCAAAATCAGAGTGGATGATTCCAGCAGCTTGAGGAGCTTTCATGCCACGTTTGAAGGTCCAAGCACGCACTTCTTTTTCACCAGCTGTGAAATAAGTGCCAAGTCCCAACAAGTGATAAGCTGCACGCGTAAGTTTATCAACTCCAGACTCTGTTAGGCCAATCGCCTCTAAAAATTCTTGTTTATCTGCATCATCTAGCTCAGAAATTTCTTCCTCAGCACGCGCAGAAATCACCACGACTTCCGCGTTCTCTGTTGCCGCAAAGTCACGAATTTGCTTCACATAGTCAATAGAGTCTGGATCTGCAACAACATCTTCATCCACATTTGCTACATAAAGAACTGGTTTGGTAGTCAAAAGGAAAAGTCCTTTCACCACTTTTTGTTCTTCCTCCGTGAATTCAATGGTCCGAGCTGATTTTCCATCTTCAAGAACTGGTTTGATTTTTTGTAGAACATTAAATTCCGCAACAGAATCCTTATCTTTTTGTGTACGAGCGATTTTTTCTACACGCGCATAGCGTTTATTGACAGACTCTAAGTCGGCTAAAATTAATTCTAAATTGATGGTATCAATATCTGCCAGTGGATCGACAAAGGCATCTTCACGACCTTGCTCCCGCATGACATTTTCATCATCAAAAGCACGTACCACATGGACAATGGCATCTACTTCACGGATGTTAGCCAAGAATTTATTACCAAGTCCTTCTCCTTTAGAAGCCCCTTTAACGATCCCCGCAATATCTGTAAATTCAAATGTTGTAGGAACCGTCTTCTTAGGAGTAATCATTTCAGTTAATTTTTGAAGTCGTTCATCTGGAACTTCTACCATCCCGACATTAGGATCAATAGTTGCAAAGGGATAGTTTGCGGCCTCTGCTCCTGCCTTTGTAATTGCGTTAAATAGGGTTGATTTACC
>ENA-OPAC01001369-OPAC01001369.1-human-gut-metagenome-genome-assembly--contig:-NODE-1369-length-11442-cov-15.576622_pt1 | contig 11442 bp, 14 predicted proteins | sample MGYA00241052_ERZ501420 | MGnify/ENA primary metagenome ERZ501420 (study PRJEB25962, sample SAMEA2042513) | human gut metagenome | biome: human gut; feature: human-associated habitat; material: faeces... | reverse complement strand
AACACCTTATGAAGTATTCTATGGGGAAAGTATGCACTTAATTTGACAATTCAAGATGCAAAAAGTAACTTCCTTAATTCTAGTAGTGTAATGTATAAAAAAGACTTAGAGCTTAGCTCTAAGTCTTAAATATTATTCGCCTACGAAAGCATTGATCTCTGCTTCGATATTCGCAATTTTTTCTTTAGCATCTGCTTCAGATTCACCAACTGTAGCGATGTAGAATTTGATTTTTGGTTCTGTACCTGAAGGACGAACGGCAAACCATGAATCATCAGCCAAGATGTATTTAAGTACGTTACTAGGAGGAGTTGTTAATTTTTCAACGCCGTCAGCAGTAGTAGCTGTTTGTTCCAAGAAGTCTTCTGTCTTAGCAATGTCTGTGTTGTTGAATTGTTTAGGAGCATTGCCACGGAATTTATCCATGATTTTCTTGATTTCAGCAGCTCCGTCAACACCTGAAAGGGTAACAGAGATTGTTTTTTCTGCGAAGTAGCCGTATTGTTTGTAGATTTCTTCGATACCATCTGCCAAAGTCATACCACGTGAGCGGTAGTAAGCTGCGATTTCAGCAACGATAAGAACAGCTTGGATAGCGTCTTTGTCACGTACGAATGGTTTGATGAGGTAACCGAAGCTTTCTTCGAAACCAAGCATGTAAGTGTGGTTGTGTTGTGTTTCAAATTCATGAATTTTTTCACCGATAAATTTGAAACCAGTCAAGACGTTAAACATCGTTGCGCCGTAGCTTTCTGCAATCTTAGTAACCAACTCAGTTGATACGATTGATTTACAGAGGGCAGCATTGGCAGGAAGTGTACCAGCTGTTTTGTGAGCTTCAAGAATGTATTTAGCAATGATAGCTCCGATTTGGTTACCAGAAAGGTTGAGGTAAGAACCATCTGGTTGACGAATTTCAACACCAAGACGGTCAGCATCGGGATCAGTTGCAACCAATACATCAGCGTCTACTTTGCGACCAAGTTCTTCAGCAAGAGCAAATGCTTCTTGGTTTTCAGGGTTTGGAGATTTAACAGTTGAGAAGTCAGCATCTGGAACAGCTTGAGCTTCAACAACTTGAACAGCTTCAAATCCAGCTTGCGCAAGAGCACGACGTGCCAACATTTCACCAGTACCATGAAGTGGAGTGTAGACAATCTTCATGTCACGACCGTATTCATTGATTAAGTCTTGGTTGATGTTAACGCCTTTAACTTCTTTCAAGTATTCAGCGTCGACGTTTTCACCGATAACTTCAATCAAGCCGCTAGCTTTGCTTTCTTCAAGGTCAGCCAATTGCACAGTGAAAGGATTTTCGATAGCACGGATGTAGTCTGTCAATGCATCTGCATCTGCTGGTGGCATTTGTCCACCATCTTCTCCGTAAACCTTGTAACCATTAAATGGTGCAGGGTTGTGGCTGGCTGTTACCATGATACCAGCAAATGTGTGAAGATGACGTACTGCAAATGACAATTCAGGTGTTGGACGAAGGCTTTCAAATACGTAAGATTTAATACCGTGAGCTGCCAAAACTTGTGCAGATTCAAATGCAAATTCTGGAGAGAAGTGACGGCTGTCATAGGCAATAGCAACACCACGTTTTTTAGCTTCTTCCCCTTTTGAGTCAATCAATTGGGCCAAACCTTCAGTTGCTTGGCGAACAACGTAAATGTTAATGCGGTTAGTACCAGCACCAATCAATCCACGCATACCAGCTGTACCGAATTCAAGGTTGGTATAGAAGGCATCTTCTTTCGTTTTTTCATCCATTGCGACCAACTCATCATGAAGGTAAGCAGGCAATTCAGCGAAGTCGAGCCATTTTTGATAATTTTCAGTGTAAGACATAGCAATCTCCTTTATATTTTTAACCGCTTACATTATAACAAATTTTTTCAGAAAATTCTAGCGATAATTGTAAATCTTTTTAAAAAGAAAATGGTATCTAAAATGTAAATGAAAATAAAAGAGCCAAGACATATCAGTCTCGACCTAACTAATTATTTTAATCTTTCAAGTGTCGGAACGGCTGCAGTTGTGACAAGAACTGTAGCAATAACTTCAATAAGAGAGTTTGTTGTCAAAATTAAAGCAAGAAAATGTTGAAAACTACCACCATAGATGTTACCGAAGAAGATATAAATTCCCAATAGAACAAAAATGGTATTGGTCATAGACCCGACAATAGCAGCTGTCACTAAACCAGTACGATTGTGTAGCCATCGATAGACGAAGTAAGGAGTCACTCCGATTAAAATACGTGGAAACAGTGCAATAATGAGAGAATAGAGATTTCCATGTGAGACAAAGGGACTAAAGAGGAAACTTGCTGGCGTCAAAACCAATGTATTCATGGTCACACTAAAGAGGCCCATGAGGAGTCCCAAAATAGCTCCGATTCTAGGTCCATAAATGACGGAAGCGATAACAACAGGAATATGAACTAAGGTCGGTTGAATACCAGACGGAACAAATTCGAGAATGAAGGAAGTTACAAAATGAATGGTGAGCATTACTGCAAAAAAGATGGCAATTCTTGCAATAGCGGTTGATTTTTTCATAAAAATTCTCCTTAACAGTTTATAGAATAGTATCTGATTTTCGGCACTATCCATAGATTAAATGATTTACTTTTTCAATCGTAAAAGCATAGGAGTGATACTTACTGTCAAAAGTCCAGCAATAATCATTTCAGCAATCGAATTTGTTGTGAAAATGGTTGCCATTAGTGTTTTGCCACCTGCTGTGTAGAAGTTAGGGATTAGGAAGTAGATGCCAAGAAGTACGAAAAATGTATTTGTGAAAGCACCTAAAACCCCAGATAGAGCCAGACCTAGACGATTTTGAAGTAATTTGTAGACAAAGTATGGGAAAATACCGATTAGGATACGAGGGACGATGGCAATGACTGCAGATGCCCAAGTTCCCCCTTCAACAAAAGGACTAAAGAGATAGCTACTAACCGTATAGATAACAGTGTTGCGAATAATACTCATAATTCCCATGAAGCCACCCAAATAAGCTCCAATTTTAGGACCGTAGACGATGCTAGCGATAATAACTGGGATATGGGTTAGGGTTGGTTTGATTGGAAGTACAAAAGCAGCAAAGATGGTTTGACTGAGTACTTCGATTACAACCATTGTAGCTATCAAGAGGGATAACTGAGCCGTTTGGTTTGCTTTATTTTTCTTATTCATCATAAACTCCTTTTTATTCTCTGCAAGGCTATTTTGTTAAAGCATTGTCAATGGATTCAATAATGTCATCAATATTAGCTAAGGCACCACGTCCTGTATCTCCACAAGCCAGTAAACCTGATTTTGGAAGAATTTCTTGGTAGCCAAGGTCATGCAAAGTATCTAGATTCTTCTTAGTCAGTGGATTTTCATACATTTTCGTATTCATTGCAGGGGCAATTAGTTTAGGTGTGGTGCTAGGTAAAGCTAAAGCAGTAGCAGTAAGCATATTATCGGCTAAACCATGTGCTAATTTGGCAATGGTATTTGCTGAAGCTGGAGCTACAATAAAGAGGTCAGCTTCTTTACCTAAGTCAATATGATTAATACGTTCAGCCAATTTCTCTTCCATGACATCAGTGTGAACAGGATTCTTCGAAAGGACTTGAAGTGTCAGAGGAGTGATAAAGGCTTGCGCAGCTTCAGTCATAATGACGTGAACATCATAACTTTTTTTCTTTAACCTGCTTGTTAGATCAGCTGTTTTATAGGCAGAAATTGATCCTGAAACAGCAAGGATGATACGTTTAGTCATGGCATATCCTTTCAAATAAAGCTTGAGCAATAGCAGATTTAGTCGTAACCTTCTCCTCGTTTTTTTCGTCAACTAGATAAGCAATATGTTGATCTTGAGTGATATCACTCAAGTCGTTGGCAACAATAATATCAGCTTTATTGCGTTTCAGACTTGCACGAGCAACCTTAAAAAGCTCTTCTTTACTTACATTAACCAAAAGTTTGAAGCCAATCAATTGAATAGCAGGATTCCATTGTTTGACGAGGCTAATGACCTTCGGTGTTTTTTTAAGAAAAAGAACCTGATAATCAGAAGCTGATGAAATCTTGCTTTCAGTGTTAGATTTATGCAAGAATTGAGCGAGATCTTCGGTGTCCTCCAATTCAGCGAAATCCGTCATATAAATAGGAGTATAATCAGAGACTGCCATACTATGTATAAGAACATCGTGCTCTTTAACGAGTGGCTCCATTTTTTTGAGAAGACTTTCTACGTTCGTAATTTCTGTAATCTTTAGATTTTCTTTCGGTTCTGGTTTAACCGCTGTCTTGGTCGTTACTAAGGTTACATGGTGACCCTTAGCCAAGAAAAGTTCAGCGATTTCCTTTCCTAGATAACCTGTTGAATGGTTTGTGATTCCACGTACAGCATCAATCTTTTCAGTGGTACCACCCGATGTAATCAAAATTTTCATAGTAGTATTGTACTAAAAATTGAGTCTTTAGTAAATAAATAGTAGGTATTTTTGGGGTGTACCCCTATAAATTAAAGTTATAACGTTTTATAACAAAACAAAAACCGAACATTGAAAAGTAATTAACCAAAAATAATGCGTTTTTTATTAAACTCTGATATAATAGACTTTAGAAAAATATAGAGGAGTGTCTCATGAAAACAGATATCGAAATTGCTCAAAGTGTAGAATTAAAACCAATCACAGAAGTAGTTGAAAAAGTTGGAATCGGCTTTGACGATTTGGAACTCTACGGAAAATATAAGGCAAAATTGTCATTTGATAAAATCAATGCAGTCAAAGACAATAAGCCAGGAAAATTGATTTTGGTGACAGCTATCAACCCAACACCAGCTGGTGAAGGGAAATCAACCATGTCAATTGGTCTTGCAGACGCTCTTAACAAAATTGGTAAGAAAACAATGATTGCCCTTCGTGAACCATCTCTTGGTCCGGTTATGGGAATCAAAGGTGGTGCTGCAGGTGGTGGTTACGCTCAAGTGCTTCCGATGGAAGATATCAACCTCCACTTCACAGGGGATATGCACGCTATTACTACAGCAAATAATGCTTTGTCAGCCCTTCTTGACAATCATATTCACCAAGGAAATGCTCTCGGCATTGACCAACGTCGTATCATTTGGAAACGTGTGGTTGACCTTAATGACCGTGCGCTTCGTCATGTAAATGTTGGTCTTGGCGGACCACTTAATGGTATTCCACGTGAAGATGGTTTTGATATTACTGTTGCGTCTGAAATCATGGCGATTCTTTGCTTGGCTACTGATATTAATGACCTTAAAGAACGTTTGGCTAACATTGTAGTTGCCTACCGTTATGACCGTACACCAGTTTATGTACGTGATCTTGAAATTGAAGGTGCGCTTACCCTTATTCTTAAAGATGCCATCAAACCTAATTTGGTACAGACAATTTATGGAACACCAGCCTTGGTACACGGTGGTCCATTTGCCAATATCGCTCACGGATGTAACTCAGTTCTAGCTACAGCTACAGCTCTTCGTTTGGCTGATTATACGATTACTGAAGCAGGTTTCGGTGCTGACCTTGGTGCTGAAAAATTCCTTGATATCAAGACTCCAAACCTCCCAACAACTCCTGATGCTGTTGTTATTGTTGCGACACTTCGTGCCCTTAAAATGCACGGTGGGGTAGCCAAAACTGACCTCTCTGAAGAAAATGTTCAGGCCGTTCGTGATGGCTTCGCAAACTTGAAACGTCATGTGGAAAACGTTCGTAAATTTGGTCTTCCAGCAGTCGTTGCTATTAACGAATTTGTTGCTGATACAGAAGCTGAAATTGCAGCCCTTAAAGAACTTTGTGCAGAAATCGATGTTCCTGTTGAATTGGCTAGCGTTTGGGCTAATGGTGCTGATGGTGGTATTGACCTTGCCAACGCAGTAGTTGATGCTGTTGAAAATGGTAATGCCGACTATAAACGTCTTTATTCTGATGATGATAGCTTGGAAGCAAAAATCACTAAGATTGTTACTGAAATCTATGGTGGTAAATCAGTTGTCTTCGAGAAAAAAGCTAAGAACCAACTCAAACAATTTGCAGAATTCGGTTGGGATAAATTGCCAGTATGTATGGCCAAAACACAATATAGCTTCTCAGATAACCAATTCTTACTTGGAGCACCAGAAGGTTTTGATATCACTATCCGTGAATTTGTTCCTAAAACAGGTGCTGGATTTATCGTAGCTCTTACAGGTGACGTCATGACTATGCCTGGTCTTCCAAAAGCACCAGCAGCCCTCAAGATGGACGTAGCTGAAGACGGAACAGCTGTTGGTTTGTTCTAAGAAGAAATATCGATATAAAACAGTACCTATTGGTGCTGTTTTTTTGTTTGAGTTATGAAAAACTTAAGGAAAGTTTAGTAGACTAAAGCTAAATAAAATAAGATCAAAGCACTAGATGATTACGTCTATTTTAGATATAATGATAAAACTTAGTCAAAGTGTTATTTGTATCTTTGACACCTAACAAGGGGGATAACTATGATTAAAATACTACTAGTAGAAGATGATTTGAGTTTGTCGAACTCAGTTTTTGATTTTTTAGATGACTTTGCTGATGTGATGCAAGTCTTTGATGGAGATGAAGGCCTTTACGAAGCTGAAAGTGGTGTTTATGATTTAATTCTTTTAGACCTTATGTTGCCTGAAAAAGATGGTTTCACGGTTCTTAGAGAATTACGTGAAAAAGGTGTAACAACTCCTGTACTTATCATGACGGCTAAGGAAAGTCTAGACGATAAGGGGCACGGCTTTGAACTGGGGGCAGATGACTACCTAACTAAGCCTTTCTATTTAGAAGAGTTGAAGATGCGTATTCAAGCACTTTTGAAACGATCAGGTAAATTTGACCAAAACACACTTTCTTTTGGTGATGTTCGTGTCAATCTTGCTACAAATTCAACCTTTGTGGGGGATAAAGAAGTAGAGCTTCTTGGTAAAGAGTTTGATTTATTAGTTTACTTCTTACAAAATCAAAATGTCATTTTGCCTAAGTCACAAATTTTTGACCGTCTTTGGGGATTTGATAGTGATACCACGGTATCAGTTGTTGAGGTTTATGTTTCTAAAATTCGTAAGAAACTTAAAGGAACAGACTTTGCTGCCAACCTCCAAACCTTGAGAAGTGTGGGGTATATTTTGAAGAATGCTGACTAAATTTTTCAATTATCTCTTTAGGAGAATCAAGTCAGACGGATTTAAGTCGTTCATTCATTTCTTTGCTACTTTTTCTGGTATTTTCCTTATCATGACTGTCATGATTTTGCAGATTCTGAGTTACGGTGTCTATTCCAATGTGGACTCTAGTCTGAAAATGGCAGCCACTAAGACCAATTCTTATTTAGAAATGGAAATGCTCAAACGGGAACTTTTTCTGACTTCTGAGGTGGATCAAAATAATACGACAACCATTTACCAAGCCTATGATACTAAAGAGTCGACAGCTGAAACACCTGACTCGAGTGGCTCTAAAAAAGAACCTAAGAAGAAATCAAAAATTGAAGATACCCCTCACGATTTATCTGTTGCGGCAAATACTAGTGTCTTGGTACTTGATAAGAATGGAAAAGTCCTTAATGTCGTTGATAAATTTTCAAGCTTATCCAATTTACCAATAGACAAAAATAACATTGATGTTATCAGCAAGGGAAGTGCTCAGAATTATTTCGATCAAACGGAAAAGTACCGTCTGATTACTGAAAAAGTAGATAATAGCCTCTATCCTGATGCTAAGTACCTTGTTATTGCGATTAATACAACTCAATTGGAAGAAGCCACTGAACGTTATGTTAAGCTAATTGTCATCATGATGAGTTTCTTCTGGCTTTTATCTGTTGCGGCTAGTATGTATTTGGCTAAGTGGTCAAGACGTCCTATCCAGGAAAGCTTGGAGAAGCAGAAGGCTTTTGTTGAGAATGCTAGCCATGAGTTACGGACACCGCTTGCTGTGATTCAAAACAGATTAGAAGTTCTTTTCCGCAAGCCTGAGAGCACCATTCTAGATAATTCAGAGAATATTGCTTCAAGTCTTGATGAAGTACGCAACATGCGTCTTTTGACGACTAATCTTTTGAACTTGGCTCGTCGTGACGATGGTATTAAACCAGAAATCGAAACCTTAGAACCTGCTTTCTTTGATACAGTATTTACCAACTATGCCATGATTGCAGAAGAAAATGAGAAAGGTTTCACGGCTCAAAATCAAGTTGGTCGTCCAATCCAGACTGATAAAACGTTATTGAAACAGTTAATGACCATCTTATTTGATAATGCTATTAAATATACGGAAGATGATGGACATGTTACCTTTACTGTTCGCACTAATGACCGCCATCTTTATATTTCTGTAGCTGATAATGGTCCTGGAATATCAGATAGTGATAAGAAAAAAATCTTTGATCGCTTTTATCGCGTAGATAAGGCTAGAACCAGACAAAAAGGTGGGTTTGGACTTGGCTTATCTCTAGCGCAACAAATTGTTTTAGCCCTAAAAGGAACAATTGTTGTTAAAGATAATCAACCAAAGGGAACGATTTTTGAAGTTAAGATTACTGGAGTCTAAAGAAAATGAGCTTTCTCTGACTTCGGTTAAACAAAACTATGAGGTCCAGTTTAAGGTGGCCAATGAGCAGGTGGAGTTCTACAAAAATTTCAAGGCCCAACAATCAACCAAGGCCATTGGGGCAAGTCTGGAGCAGTATGCGGAAAGTGAGTTCAACAAGGTTCGTAGTTTCGCTTTTCCAAATGCTTATTTCGAAAAGGAAAACAAGGTCTCTGCACGTGGGTCTAAAGGGGACTTTATCTTCCGTGACTTTGATGAAAATGGGCTAGAATTCATTTCCATTATGTTTGAGATGAAAAATGAAGCTGACGGCACAGAGAAAAAGCATAATTATGCCGATTTCTACAAGGAATTGGACAAGGACCGTCGAGAAAAGAACTGTAAGTATGCTTGAAGCAGATAATGACTACTACAGCACAGGGATTGTCGATGTTAGCCACGAGTATGAGAAGATGTATGTGGTCTGTCCTCAATTCTTTATCCAGTTGATTGGTCTCTTACGTAATGCGGCTCTCAACCCCCTCCAGTACAAGCAGGAACTAGCATTAATCCGTGAACAAAATATTGACATTACTCATTTTGAGGAAGATTTGGATGCTTTCAAAGTAGCTTTTGCTAAAAACTACAATTCAGCTTCTGTCAACTTCGGCAAGGCTATCGATGAAATCGACAAGGCCATCAATCGGATGGAAGAGGTCAAGAAATTCTTGACCACAACAGAAAATCAACTCCGACTTGCCAATAATAAGTTGGATGATGTATTAGTCAAAAAATTGACCCGCAAAAATCCAACCATGAAAGCGAAATTTGAAGCACTGAGGGGAGAATAGGAGGATCCTATGCAGATACGAAAAGCAACCATAAAAGATACTGAAGCCCTACTGTCTTTATACGAAGACTTGGGATATCCAACGACCGCTTCTAAGCTGTCTCGACGTTTAGAAATGATTCTTTCTCAACCACATTATGGCTGTCTTCTAGCTGAAAGAAACGGAGAAATTTTAGGTTTCTTAGGTTATGCAAAGCTCTTCTTTTTTGAAGCAGATGGATCTTACTATCGTATTTTAGCTTTGTCAGTTGCCAAAGAAACAAGACGACAAGGAATTGCTAGTAGGCTAATCGATGAATTGAAAAAACAAGCGGTAAAAGAAGGAGTTAAGGCACTGGCTTTAAATAGTGGATTAACCGCTGAACGAAATGCTGCACACCAGTTTTATCAGGCAGTTGGATTTGAAAAAGTGACTGTCGGCTTTGCCTTGCATTTAAAAACTCAACATAAATAAATCACAAAAAAATAGTAGGGGAACGAAGTAATGTCTTCAACAAAAGGAAAACATTATATTTTTACGATAAGAGCATGGATTATGTGACCTTTGGTAAAGGTAAGCAGCCATTAGTGATCATACCAGGCTTGGGGGATGGGTTGCAGACGGTTAAAGGAAAGGCCCAGCTCTTTTCCCTCTCTTATCGTCTACTTGCTAAGTGATATAAACTCTATGTTTTTCTCGAATCAATGAGTTGAAGCAGGGTTATACGACACAGGATATGGCAGCAGATGTAGCAGAAGCAATGGAGACACTAAAACTAGATGCCGCCTATGTTATGGGGATTTCACAAGGTGGAATGATTGCTCAATGGCAAGCTGTAGATTTTCCAGAAAGGGTTCAAAGGCTCATCCTAGCTGTGACAACAGCGAAGCCTAGTCAACTTGCTAGAGAACGAATTGAGCATTAGCAAAAACTCAGTCAATCTGGAAATTTTAAGCATCTCATGCTGGATATTGCACAGCACTCCTACACGCAAAAGAGCTATCAAAAGTGGCGGTTGCTTTATAATATTGTGGGTCGCCTGGGTCGAATTAAAGATGAAAAACGAATTGTCATTCAGTCTCAGTCTTGCCTGGAACATAATAGCCTTGAGGTCTTAAAAGAAATTCATTGTCCGACCTTGGTTCTTGGTGCCCTCGAAGATGATGTGATTGGTGTGAAGTGATCCAAGGAACTGGCAAAAGCGATTTAGGGTTGTCAGCTCCTTATTCTTAAGCATTCAGGTCATGCCCTGTATGAAGAAAATAAGTCATTTCAAGAGATTGTTTGTGGATTTTTACACTAAAAAAAGCTGGAAATTGGCACTGCACCCATAAAATGAGACACAAGAAAACACTCCTGTTGAATTCTGGTAAACTAGAAACAGGAGTGTTTTGTTATGGTCAAAAAAGCATATTCAGTAGAAACTAAGCTAGCCTGTATCGAAATGAAGAAGACAGGTAAATCAAACAAGTTTATCATGGATACCCTCGGTATCAAAAATGTTAGTCAGGTCAAGACTTGGTGGCAATGGTATTAGAATGATGAATTGTACCGTTTCCACCAACCTGTGGGGAAACAATATACTTATGGTAAAGGGATGAAACAGTTATCCGAAGTAGAACAGTTACGTTTGTAGGTAGAATTACTAAAAAGTATCAGAGCTTGGTAAGAGAATCGACAAAGTAAGTCTTATCAAGCTAGTGGAAGAGTATAAGAAAACGTTCCCTGTATTGATTATTTTAGAATGTTTCGGTGTCAAACGCTCAACCTTTTACCGCTGGAAACAGGAGTGTAAGAATTCTCAGAAAAGATACGAAATAGCAGATAAAATCGAACAACTCTTTATGGAAAATCACTTTATTTACGGCTATCGAACCATTACTCGCTTGCTCAAAAAAGTGTATAAGCTCGTCGTTAATCGCAAGAAAGTCTATCGCATCATGAAGGAAAAGGGCTGCCTTTGCCGTGTCCGTCCCAAGAAAGGACCTAAATTAGGGAAGCCTTACCATGTAACAGACAATAAGCTGGATCGTGATT
>ENA-OPAC01001364-OPAC01001364.1-human-gut-metagenome-genome-assembly--contig:-NODE-1364-length-11471-cov-80.979765_pt1 | contig 11471 bp, 9 predicted proteins | sample MGYA00241052_ERZ501420 | MGnify/ENA primary metagenome ERZ501420 (study PRJEB25962, sample SAMEA2042513) | human gut metagenome | biome: human gut; feature: human-associated habitat; material: faeces... | reverse complement strand
GTTGTAAATCACCTATAAAGGTACAAAATATTTGTGAGACTACCAACTTTTTTATCAACTATTCTTATCCCGAACTGGGGTAATATCGGTTTCGAACTGCCTTCCAACATCAGTTTCCCTCAGAAATACGAGAAGGGAATCATCGTGTACGGAAGTCCTTATACGGGCATCAACATCAGCTTCGGAACCGTCCATTGCATCGCTTCGCCAGAAAACCCATACTACAATGCCGAGCGTGCAGCAGAGGACAGTTTCAATATCATCTCCGGCAACGGTCTTCCTTTCACTTACGAGATTGTTTGCAAGCTGATAGAAAAAGGAATGCTTCCTGATGCCAACATCTTCACCAGCCGATATGTGAAGGAAGAGGGTCTGAAGATTACTCAGTCCAATATCCAGTTCCTTGCCGATTACTATCTGCTGGGCAGAAAGGACAAGGACTTGTCGCCTGAAGAATTGTGGTAAGATTGATTTCGTATATTCCAAAAGTTCACTACGCTAACGGCATTTTTTAAGGGGTTAGCGTAGTAGACTTTTGATATTTAAGAGAAGAAAGAGCGGAAAAACAACTGTTAACTGTTGACACTGTTAACTTCAGTTGTTCTTCCGCTCCTTTTTTATTATGAATGTTGACAGACATTCTTTTGTTGTCTTCAAACAATATTTAAAGGGCAATCAGCTTCAGCAATTATTAAATATACATAATTTTCCATATAAATATGTAACGAAGTATAATCCCTATATTATTTTTTAGTAATTTCGCAGTTAGTAATTACAAAATCACTAATTATGAAATTCGTAGATAGAATCAAGGAACAAGCTGTTTTACAGACAACTTTAGAGTCTAACGCTTCAAGCTTCATTGTGATATACGGACGAAGGAGACTTGGAAAATCAACTCTCATCAGAAGAGTGTTGAAGGATGGAGACATTTACTTTGAAGCCAACCTGAGTGAGAAGACTACCCAACTAAGTCTGTTGGCACGCACCATAGGCACGGAATATCCGGGCTTCGACAGCCCTGTGTATTCTTCCTGGGAAGACATCATCATGGCTTTCAACTACCGTTGCAAGGAAAACGCAACACTTGTCTTGGACGAGTTCCCATATCTTGTTCAGAAAGATCCAGCCTTACCTTCTAATCTACAACGAATCCTCGACAAGCGTATTGCCGGAGTAGATGAATTGCGCTGCAACATCATCATCTGCGGATCTTCACAGAGAATGATGCACGGACTCTTACAAGGGTCAGAACCTCTTTATGGTAGAGCTGACCGTATTTTCATCCTGCGTCCTGTCAAGCTGCCTTGGTGGCAAGAAATCATCAACACCTCAGCCAAGGAACTTGTAGAAGAGTACTCTATATGGGGTGGAGTGCCCCAGTACTGGAGTCAACGAGAAAGATTCGGTTCTTTGGATGAAGCCATTCAAGAACTGATATTAGACGAAATGGGAAATCTCTATGACGAGCCTGCCCGTCTGTTTATGGATGAGGTATCAGATATCGCACCCTATTCATCTATCATGCTTGCAGTGGGCAGTGGAAAGCAGAAGTATTCCAGCATTTCTGATGCTCTTGGCAAGACTACGGCAGAGCTTGCCAAACCGATAAAAATTCTGACTGAAATGGCTTTCCTCAGAAAGGAAGTACCATTTGGCGAAAATCCGCAGAAGACAAAGAAGATTCTTTATCGGATAGATGACCCATTCATGGCTTTCTACTACAGATTCATCGAACCAAACAAGTCTATGATTGCCTTGGGGCGTGGCAACATTGCAAAGAAATTCATCAATGACGGTTTCAACGGTCATGTTGCCGAGGTTTGGGAAAGACTGTGTCAGTTGGCTGTCAGCGGTAGCAACATAGAAGGTCACACATGGGGTGAAGCCTCACGCTGGTGGGGCAAGGTTCCCATCTTTGAAGAAGGCAAGAAAACCCCTGTCGGCAACGAGGAACTTGAATTTGATGTTGTTGCAGAAGACCTCTTTGACAAGAACACAATACTTGTAGGAGAATGTAAATGGACAGCCCCTGATTATGCTGACCGGCTCTTGGAAAAGCTGAAGAGAAAGGTGTCTCTCGCCCCATTTGCTCAGGGAAAGAATGTAATATACCTCCTTTTCCTAAGAGAAAATCCCCTACCTGGTCCTCAGCCTTGCAAGGTAATATTGCCAGATGAAGTGGCAAGTTTGCTGCATCATTCACCAATACAGACAACATGAAAAGAGAAATATTCACAAAAGATTGGTTAGAACTGCATCCCTACAAAACGGCCGATGCAGTTGACCAATATTACGTAAGCTTAGCCAACGCTATATATTTTCAGTTGAAAGAATTAGGATTCACAGAGTTCTTTGACAAAAAGCAAGATGCCAAGCACCTTGCCCTCTGTCTCGCTGCGTACTTCGAGGATGTCATCACAGGCTTGGGAATTTGGAGAGCGTTCACCACAGAATGCCAGAAGAGATATGGAGTGTATGTTCCTTTTTACATAAAGCTTTTCAAGGAAGAAGAATATTATCAAGATGAGATAAACATACAGGATGTGCTGTTCATCATGTGGCATCATTTCCAGCAAAGCGTCTATGACAAGGAAGCCCTACCTCCTATCTTCGACTCAATAGGCACAGCTGCCCTTGGTGTCTTCACTATCTTGGATAACGAATATGAAAACGCTCCATCAAACGAACGCTTGCTCTACATTCTATGCGACATAGACATCGACGAAGAGCATTTCTATGACTATCGCAAAATACTGGAATGGTTTCATTTTGACTGCTACTTCAATGTGGGTAACAAGAAACGACTTTTGGAAGCCACAAAAAAAGATAAGGAAAAGTCCGAGGAGTACAACGATGTCATGCGATATTCCACAAAGATGGAACAAATGATGGGAAGCCGCCACAATCTCCTCGCCCTATCCTCTGCCGAATGGTTGGCTAAGATTAGTGAGCAGCATCCCTCACATAAACTTTGGACAGACGTGGATTTCCGCCCTATACGTTTCTTCTCCATAGACAAAGAAGACAAAGACTTTGTCTATGCCAAAGACTTGTATCTCGGCGACACTCTCAAAGTAACAAAGGCATCCTTAAAATTAGACAATTTCGATGACTATATAAAAGGCAAAACTGTTTGCGCAACCACTATGTTTAAGTTTGGAAGTGCTTGGTGGCAAAATGGCGCATTGATAGGCTATCCATTCGACAAGGTAATGAAGGATGACATCAAGAGAAACAAAGACAAATACTTGCACAAGAAGGAAATAGACAACTATCAATTGCTCAAGAAGTCTGGCAATGCTCACAAGATACTCATCTTGAAAGACCAAGACGAGTTGATTAAATTGTATGAGTCTGCTGGTTACAAGATGGCAAAAGGTCTCAAGCTCCCCGAGCCAAACGCCAAGGGAATCATTGTGTCTGGTAGTCCATATACAGGACTTATGCTCACCTTCCACATGGCTCACTGCATCAGTTCGAAAGACAATCCATTTTACGACCCCATCAAAGCAGAAGAAGATGCTATTGACATCATCACAGGCGCATGCGATGCCTTCTCCTATGAAGCAGTTTGTCAGCTGATAGACCAGCACCTGCTTGCCGATGCCAACATCTTCTCGCACAAGTATGATACGAAGGAAGGAATCCGCATCACACAAGAGAACCTACAATTCCTCGCCGACTATCATCTAAGAAAAAGGCGTGACAAGGACTTATCGCCAGAGGAACTTTGGTAAAGAAGTCTGTTTCATGTGCTTTATTACTTGTTGAAAGACAGAAGCATCATACCAAGAGAGCGGAAAACAAACTGTTAACTGTTGACACTGTTACCATCGTTTCCTCTATAAAACAAAAATGAATATCTCCGCAAAAGGTAACTAAACATCAGTATAATAAAAATGAGACGCATAGATTCCTTGACCCAAGCGCAAACAAGGGTCTATTCATATAGTTATACTTTCCTCTTCGAGTTTGTACTCAAACTGGCTTCCATAGCCGTCCGTCAGTATGGTTAATTTGCAGAAGGGAAAAAGAAAAAAGACCCCAAGGCTTATCCCTTAGGGTCTTTTTTATTTTCTGCCCCTATAGGGGGCATATTGTTTCGTCAATTATGCGTTAGCTGCTACTGAAATCCAATCGAAGACGAATGAGCAGATACCGAAAGCCACGATGCCAACTGTGCAGATGGCAAGAGCCAACTTGGTAGAGCAAGCGCTCTGGAAGGTTGGCAGCGGACTGTCGCTGTGCTTGATGAACATCGCCTTCACGATGAGCAAGTAGTAGTACAAGCTGATGACAGTGTTGACCAAAGCGATGAATACTACGCCATAAGCCCATGCTCCGAGTGTGGTGTGGATATCGGCACCATGAACGGCAGCCATAAACACGAAGAACTTGGAGAACATACCGGCAAATGGAGGAATACCACCCAATGAGAACAACGCCAAAGTCATGAGGAAAGCCAAACGTGGGTTGGTCTTATAGAAACCATTGTAGCTGTCCATCTGCACTGTACCGCCATTGTGCTCCTCAACAGAAGAGATGATGGCAAACACACTCAGGTTGGCTACTACGTAAATGAGAACATAGTAAGTCAGCGAGGTGATGCTCAAGGTTGAGTTGCCGATGACTGCCAACATGATGTAACCAGCCTGAGAGATAGAAGAGAATGCCATGAAACGCTTCAAGTCACTCTGACGGATGGCGAACAGGTTGGCAATCGTGATAGAGAGTACAATCACGATGTAGAGCAATACGGTCCAGTACTCTACCATTGGCTGGAACACCTTCATGAGGATAGCACAGAGTGTGAACGCAGCAGCACCCTTGGAAACTACCGACAGATAACCTGTAACAGTAGTAGGAGCACCCTGATAAGAATCGGCTGTCCAGAAGTGGAAAGGAACCAAGGAGATCTTGAATCCCAAGCCACTGAAGAAGAACACCATACCAGCGATGGTCAATGGAGAGGCAGAGATGTTCTGAGCCACGTCGTCGAAGTACAAGGTGCCACAGGCAGCATAAAGCAGAGAGATACCATAGATCATCACGCCACTTGAGAAAGTAGCGGTAAGGATGAACTTGGCACCTGCCTCAGCAGAGTTGTGACGATACTTGTCGAAGGCAACCAAGCAAGCCATTGGCACGGATGCCATCTCCAGACCGAGGAAGAACAGGAGGAAGTGGTTGGCACTAACCATCATGTTCATACCCAACAGAGTAGAGAGAACCAACATATAGAACTCGCCCTCCTTGAAGGCAGTGTCCTTACGGCTCAACCACTCCTTGGCCTGTATCAGGACTATCAGTGTACCAAGCGCCAAGACGGTCTTGAGAACACCAGCGGCAGGACCAGAGGTGTACATTCCACCAAAGGCCGATGTGGCTTCTGTAGGGAAGATATTAATGGCAATGTGAGCCACCATCAAGAGACATACCAGAGGATTGAACCACTTACGGTCTGCGCTCTTGGAACTGCAGAAGTCAGCAATGAAAGTGATCAACAGGACTGCCATCAAGGTAGCCTCTGGAATCATATTTAAAAATTGACTGTAATTCATTTCTTCTGATATTTATTACATGATTACACTAAAGATAGGACCTACAGCGTCCATGATGATCTCCTCTGCCCAGAGAGGGAACATACCAAGACCTGCCACACAGGCAATCAAACCTGCTACAGCGATACGCTCGTCCCAGGTTGCATCGTGAAGCTTCTCCAACTTGGCGTTAGGAACCTTCTGATACAGAATCTTACCCACACAACGCAAGATGTAAACCGCTGTCACTACGATGGAGGTACAAGCGATGATGGTACATACACGATGGAACATATCTGCATTCTGGAATGAACCTACGAAGATGGTCATCTCAGCTACGAAACCAGAGAAACCTGGCAAACCGAGGTTGGCCAAACCTGCTACCGCATAACCTACTGAGAGGAATGGGATAATCTTCATCAAACCACCCAAGTAACGAACGTCACGTGTACCAGCCTGATGATAAATCATACCGATAACGGCGAAGAAGAGAGCGGTCATCAAACCGTGAGACAACATCTGGAGGATAGCACCTGTAGCTGCTGTCTGAGTCATCATACAGAGAGCGAAGAGCACCATACCACAGTGAGAAACTGAAGAATAGGCATTGATGTACTTCAAGTCGGTCTGTACACATGCTGACAAAGCACCATAGACGATAGAGATAGTAGTCAATACCAGGAACACCTTAATCCAGAATCCGTGAGTAGCAGCTGGCAAGAGGAACATGGCGATACGGAAGCAACCGTAACCACCGAGTTTCATCAATACACCGGCATGCAACATAGACACAGCTGTTGGCGCACTGGCGTGACCATCAGGAGACCATGTGTGGAATGGGAACAAAGCTCCAAGAATACCGAAACCGATGAAGAGCAATGGGAAGAACACATTCTGCACGCTCTCAGGGATAGCATGAGCACCATTGGTGTGGTGAGCGATGTCGAGGATTTCGAATGTCTGGGCACCACTGTAGAAGTAAATACCCAAGATACCGATAACCAAGAGGGCTGAACCACCCATCAACATCAAGGTAAGTTTCATGGCAGAATACTCCTTCGCACCACTACCCCATACACCGATGAGGAGATACATAGGAATCAGCGCCACCTCGTAGAACATGAACATGGTGAACATGTCGATAGAGATGAAGAAACCATAAACACCAGTGCTCAAGAGTGTGAACCAGAGGAAGTACTCCTTCTTCATAGGCTCCATCTGCCAAGAAGCAAATGTACCGGTGAACACGATGATGGAAGTCAGAAGAATCATCACTACTGAGATACCATCCACACCGAGTGAATAGTTGATGTGCAATGGCTCAAACCATGGCACACAGTAGGTGAAGAGCATAGGAACTTGGTCGGCTGGCATTGTCTCACGAGCTTCGAGAAATGCAAACACCAAATAGATGGAGAGGGCGAGCAGCACGCTGGCACCTGCAACCATCACACCACGAACCTGCTTGTCGTTGCGTGCCAACCAGAGGCCGAGCAACATCAGGAGTGGTACTATGACGAATATACTTAAATTCATTTCTTTTCTATTTACTTAATTGTGAGACATTCATTAAAGAAGCGCGAGCAGACACAAGGTGAGAGCCACTGTACCTGTGAGGAACCAGATGGCATAGCTGCGCACGTCGCCACTCTGCCATGGACGGATGGTCTCGCCTGCCTCCTGTGCACCCCAAGCCATGAAGTTGAAAGTGCCATCGATGACATGACGGTCGAACCAAGCGATAGGCTTAGAGAAGAGACCGAACACAATCTTGTGGGTGAAGAACTGCCAAGCATCGTCGATATAAAAACGATTCAAGGCTGCCTTGTGCAACTTAGGCATCTTCTTGGCCAAGGTGTCGGCCAATGGTGTCTTCTTAGGTGCATACATATAGGTGGCGAGCGCAATGCCGATAACGGCTACAACGATAGAGGTGCAAGCCACCTGTGTATCGATGTGAATATCGTAGCTCTGACCTGTAGCAGAAACGAAGTGACCGAATGGAATCAAACCACAGACACAAGAGATTGCTGCAAGGAACACCAATGGACCCCACATCACGAAAGGAACCTCCTGTGGCTTACGACGGTTCTCTGGATCCAACTCATAGTAGCTCTGTCCCCAGAAGATGACATAGTAGAGACGGAACATATAGAAAGCTGTCATACCAGCCACCAATGTCATGAAATAACCCATGAATGGTGAGAACTGGAAACAAGCAGTGATGATCTCGTCCTTAGAGAAGAAACCTGCGAATGGAGGAATACCTGCAATCGCCAAGCAACCGATCAAGAAGCAGATGTTGGTGATAGGCATGTACTTGTGCAAACCGCCCATGTACTCCTTGAAGTTGCTGCCGATGATGACGATGATGGCACCAGAGCAGAGGAACAGCAACGCCTTGAACATGGCGTGGGTGAAGAGGTGGAAAATACCAGCCATATAACCCAAACCGCCGTGATGGTTATCTACAGCGAAGCAAACACCCAAGGCAACGAGCATGTAGGCAATCTGAGATATAGTAGAGAAAGCCAGACCACGCTTGATATCACGCTGGCAGCAAGCTACAGCTGCTGCATAGAATGCGGTGAAGGCTGCAATGTAAGCTACGTAGTGGAGAGTGTTGGGAGCATACTCTACCCAGATTGGGAAGAGGCTGGCTACCTGATAAACACCTGCTACAACCATGGTAGCGGCGTGGATCAACGCAGAAACTGGAGTTGGACCCTCCATCGCATCTGGCAACCAGATGTGCAATGGGAACATCGCACTCTTACCGGCACCACCGATGAACATGAGGAACAACGCTACAGGCATCACCCATGCAGCACCTGCCAAAGAACTCTGAAGCTCTGGCTGAGCATTCAAGTCGTAGTTGAAGGTTCCTACATAGAAGCTGTAGAACAAGATACCGATCAAGAAGAAGAGGTCGGCGAAACGAGTCACGATGAACGCCTTCTTGCTGGCATGTACTGCTGCATGCTTGGGATAATAGAATCCGATGAGCAGATAAGAGCAGACACCCACCAACTCCCAGAACAGATACATCTGGAAAATATTGGTAGCTACTACCAGACCCAACATAGACATGGTGAAGAGGCTCAGGTAAGCGTAGAAACGCTGCATACCCTTCTCATAACCCTCTACCTTGTAATTCTCGTCACGCTCGGCCATATAGCCGAATGAGTAAATGTGAACCATGAAGCTGACGGTGGTAATCACGATGAGCATCAATACAGAGATTGGTGTCAGACGGAAACCAATGTTGAAGGTCAGCAACTCGGTAAACTTCAACCAAGTAAAATTGAATGAGTCAACAGTGGGATACAAACCTGTTGAAGCATCACGGCCGATAGCAAAGAAATATTCGTATGCTGTATAAATAGACAGACCGAATACACAACCCATCAGGACGGTACCGATGATGGCTGCTATCTGCTTTTTCATCTTCATACCCGCAAGTCCCAGAACCAGGAAGCTTAGGAATGGCAGAAGAAGTATCAAAAATGCATAACTGTAATTCATTGTCTTAATTAGAATTTCATGTTTTCAATACTGTTCACCTGGTCACTGTGATAGTTGCGGTAAACGTTGATAATAATAGCGAGCGCTACGGCTGTCTCGGCTGCTGCTACTCCGATAGAGAACAATGTGAAGAAGAAACCTTCCAACTGTCCTGGGAAGAGGATGCGGTTGAACACTGCGAAGTTCAGATCGGCTGCATTCAATACAAGCTCGATGGAGATGAGCATGGCAACGAGGTTACGACGTGTACAGAAACCATAAACGCCGATGAAGAACAAGAGTGCTGAAAGCACGAAGAAATACTGTACTGGAATCATTTCTTATCCTCCTTTCTTGCGATTAAGATACCACCGATGATACATGCCAACAGGAATACAGAGATAAACTCGAATGGCAATACATAGCCATACTTGTCAGCACCTACGAGTGCAGAACCAATCTGGTCCATTGGCACCTCAGTGTCGGCTACTGTTGCAGCCAAATCGATAAAGTGGTTCTTCAACACGATGACTGCCAAGGTAACAAAACCTACGAGGCAGACGAGTGCACGGCCAATGACCTTGCTACCCTTCACGTGCTCCAAAAGACCCTGAAGGGTACGCTTGGAAACCAACTGAATGGCGAAGACATAGAGAATTGTAATACCACCTGCATATACAGCAATCTGAGCTGCACCCAGATAGGTATAGTCGAGCAGGAAGAATACACCAGCTACACCGAAGAGCACGAACAACAGATAAGTTGCCGCACGCATGATACGCTTGGTGGCTACGCACATGATGGCTGAGCCAAGGATGACTACTGCCAAGATGACGAACATAAATAAATTTGCTGTTATCATTGTCTAAAGTCCTCCTTACTTAGTCTTGGTGTTAAACTTACCGATTTCGAGTGGAGCACCACCATCGATGAGGCCTGGAAGGCTTCCGCCCTTGTAAACCTCCTTGTCGAGGTGCATCACCAACTTGCTGCGGTCAAAGACTGCATTCTCGAAATCGTTGACAAACTTAATTGCACCGAAGTTACATGCGTTCACACAGAGTTCACAGAACATGCAGTCACCCAAGTCGTACTGGTAATCCACCAACTTGCGCTTCTTCTTGCCTGTCTCTGGGTCCTCCACCATCTCGGTCTGAATCTTGATGGTATCGTTGGGGCATGACTTCTCACACAATGTACAACCCACACATTTGTAAGCCTCGTTCTCGTCGCGGACGAAAACCAGACGACCACGGAAACGTGGAGAGATGTGGAGTGTAGTCTTGCGGTTCTCAGGATACTGCTCTGTGCTCTTGGGTGTGAAGTACTCCTTCATGGTAGTCTTCATACCGATAGCGAGGGTCTTCAAACCCGCTGCAATACCGCCGAAATATGAATTGTTAGACATACTTTTATTTTTTGTTTATTTGTTAAGAAATAACAGAAGTTTCAAGCTGTAGAACTATTGTCTTGACTCCTTAACTTCTTTAACTCCTTTAACTCCTTAATAATATTATCCGTGGATTCCGAATGCTACGCATACGGTCATCATGATCAGGATGACGAGTGACAATGGCATCAAGTACTTCCACTCCAGCTTCAGAATCTGGTCGATACGCAGACGTGGGAAAGTCCAACGTACCCACATCAGGAGCCATACCACAGCGAAGGTCTTACCGAAGAACCAGATGAAACCAGGAATCAAGTTCATCAAATTGTCGAAGCCCTCGATACCGATGTTCAATGGCGCCCAACCACCGAGGAATACGGTAGAAGCAATACCAGAAATCACGAAGAGGTTCAGGTACTCAGCCAAGTAGTAGAAACCGAAGCCCATACCAGAATACTCTGTATGATAACCTGCGGTCAACTCACTCTCAGCCTCAGCCAGGTCGAAAGGACCACGGTTAGCCTCAGCGTTACCTGCTACGAGGAATACGAGGAAAGCAAGGATAGCTGGAACATGACCCTTGATGATCAACCAGTTCCAAGCACCAGTCTGAGCCTCAACGATACCGCTCACCTGCATAGTACCAGTAAGAACTACTGCAGAAATCAGGCAGAGACCGAGAGACATCTCATAAGAAATCATCTGTACGGCACCACGCATGGCAGATACCACAGAGTACTTGTTGTTGGATGCCCAACCGGCAAGGAACACGCCCAGCACACCGATAGAACTTACGGCAGTGATGAGGAATACACCTACGTTGAAGTCGAGAATATGTGCTCCCTTGTTCCATGGAAGGAATGAGAAAGTACCCACAGAGGCAATGATCACGAGGAAAGGTGCCAGATAGTAGAGCAGCTTATCAGCTCTATCCACAGCAAAAATCTCCTTGATCAACATCTTGAGCACATCGGCGAACACCTGGAAGATACCCCAAGGACCTACACGCATAGGGCCGAGACGGCACTGGAAGT
>ENA-OPAC01001362-OPAC01001362.1-human-gut-metagenome-genome-assembly--contig:-NODE-1362-length-11478-cov-2.798214_pt1 | contig 11478 bp, 7 predicted proteins | sample MGYA00241052_ERZ501420 | MGnify/ENA primary metagenome ERZ501420 (study PRJEB25962, sample SAMEA2042513) | human gut metagenome | biome: human gut; feature: human-associated habitat; material: faeces... | reverse complement strand
CCCCCCAGCCGTATCGGCAGCCAAGTCCATGCGTCCCGCATCCACACAGCCCACGCGTCCCGCACCTCCACGGCCCGCCGACGCGCACACGTCGCCCATGACCAAATCATCCAACGTCACACCGAACATGTCGCAAAGCATCAGCAGCTTGTCACAAACGTCGCGTTCCACGCCACCATCTTGCGGTTGCATTGCGATTCGCAACCAAATTTTGCGACGCAACCGACAGTTGCGCGACGCGAAGTTGGCTTCACGGGTCTTTTACGACAATAGAAAAACCCTTGAAATTCCAACGATTCCAAGGGTTTCGAATGGAGCGGATGACGGGAGTCGAACCCGCCTTTAAAGCTTGGGAAGCTTTCGTTCTACCGATGAACTACATCCGCAAGGTTGTGCCTTTTGGGCACGAAATTTCAGTCTAGCACGCAACGGATGCGTATGCGGACACAGACCGACATGCGATACCAATTTTCCGCAATATCACGGAGACTCAACCACGCGGCCGCTGCGAATAGTCGCGAGAATATCTGCCAGCCGAGCCGCCCGAATCATGCGCGAATCCATACTGCGTTCCAAATTGCGGCCCACCGGCACCAGCCATCGCAGAACGTCCGCCTTGCCGAATATCCGCCGCCGCAACGCCGCTCGTGGCATAGCCACCGGCCAAATATCCGGACTGCACGCCCTGCTGACGCATCTCCTGCCCCATCTGCATCAGCCGCGCAATGCGATCCGAGGTCGGCGGGTGCGTAGAAAACAGCTTGGAGAAACCTTCCGCCGAAAACGGACTGGCGATCATCATCGCAGCCACCGACTGCGTGCCGGCAGTCTTCTCCATCGGCATCGCGGCTGCACCGCCGGAAATCTTGCTCAACGCGGAAGCGAGCGCTTCCGGATCCTCCGTCAACTTGGAACCGTCTTCGTCGGCGTCGTATTCGCGTGTGCGGGAGATTGCCATCTGTATCAGCGACGCTGCGATCGGCGCCAGAATCGCGCTCAGCAGCACACCCAGCAATCCCAAGCCGCCGGACGCCGAATCGTCGCGGTCGTCACGCGAACGGCCGCCGCCGAAATACATGAGCGAGTAGCCGAGGTACGAGATGACGGTGGCCATGGCGGAGGCGATTGCGGACGTCAGAATGTCGTGGTTGTAGACGTGCATGAGTTCGTGTCCGAGCACGCCGCGAATCTCACGTTCGTTAAGCGTCTGTAGGATGCCTTGCGTGCAGCAGACCGCCGCGTGTCGTTCGTTGCGCCCCGTCGCGAACGCGTTGGGGCTCATGGTGGGGGCGATGTAGATGCGCGGCATCGGCTTGCCTGCCTTCGCCGATAGCTCGCGGACGATCTTGTATAGTACGGGGGCTTCCTGCTCGCTCACCTGTCGAGCGTGCATGCTGGCGATCGCCAGTTTGTCGGAAAACCAGTAGGAGACGAACGTGGAGCCCAAGCCGATGAGAATGTAGTAGCCGAGCGTGCTTTGACTGGCGCCGGTCGCCCACCAGATGAGCATGATGACGCCCCACATCAACGCGAACAAAAGCGTTGTTTTCAAGCCATTGCAATGGCCGTGCACCTGCAATTTGCCGTTCATGGCCACCAGCCTAGGAATTCAGGCTGGGATTTTGCTGTATACAAGCTGAAGGGTGGATTTGCAACATCTAGAAACATGCCACGCAACGACGCTACAGCATCGGCCATAGACCTATCTGCGGCACGGCGAGAGTCACCCCAACTTGAAACGTATTACCCTCGCATATCCCCCGAATGCACTGCGTCGAGCGTGCCGATCAGGCTGGTCAGCAAATCGTTGCGGCCGCACGCGTTCGTCAGCACCGCCAGCACGTACGTGCCCGACTGCGACATCACCAGTCCGGCATCGTTCAGCGCGTACAAATCGCCTTCGCCGTTGATCCATCCGGCCTTCGTGTACACGGTGTCCGCATCGCCAAGGGCCGCGTGGATGCAGGAGTTCAGCGAATTCGTCATGTCTCCGGACAGCCATTGCAGCGATTCGGGCGTGATGTTCTGCACCCCCGCCGTTTGCCCGGCGAACAGGAAACCGTATCCGGCGGTCCACAGTTTGGCCATGTCGCGCGCGGAGGTGAACAGGTACCCGCCGCGATCACCCATTCTGGAAGCCGCGCCCGCCTGTTCGGCCCACGTGTTGAAGCAGTCGAGGCCATACGTTTTGTACAGCCAGTCGTAAGACGCGTTGTCGGAATTGCGCAGGACGGCGTCGACCTTCTGGTGGACGGTGGCGGACTGCGCGTCAGCGGATTGGGCCACGCTGTTCAGGTCGACGGTGCCCGTTGAGAACAGCGATATCAGGTATGGCGCCTTCGCCGACGAGGCCGAATAGATCTGTGTATCGGCGTTGTATGCGATCGTGCGGCCGGTCGTGATGTCGGCGAGCACGAATGATGCGGTATATCCGTCGGCTTCGAAAGTGGCGATTTGAGACTGCACGGCGGCCTGCGAATCGGCGCTTAGCGTGAAGCCCTGCGTTGTGATCGTGGCGCTGCCCTCGACTGCGGAAATGCCGTCCAGCGCGACCTGCGTCGGCGACGAGACGGCTTGTGTCTGCGATTGCGGCGCGCTGTTTTTCTTAAGCGCGCCCGACGTGGAGGACGTTTCCGAAGACGTTCCCGAGGACGCCGCTGCGTGGGCTTCCTCTTCGAGATGCACATCGACAAGACCCACGCCCATGGCGAAGCCGATCAGGCAGGCGATCAGCAGGCCCACGACGGACACGGAACAGCAGCACAGTGCCTTGCGCTTGACGTGTTTTCCAAAGTTCATGCCGACTTCACAACCTTAGATTTCAATGCCCGCATCCGTTTGCGATGATATTGCGCACCGCGTTTCACTGGGGTCAGCCTAGCGCATGGACCCGAACTTCGGGGGTAATAGGTCAAAACGACCGCGTATGTCCGATTCTGGAGAAACGGGCGGTTGTGCGATCGAAAACGCACGCTACGCGACCAGTCCGCCGAAAATCGACCACTAAAGCGGCAAAAACTAACGCCCTGCACGTCCGATTCAGAGGAATCGGACGTGCAGGGCGTTACTAGATTGCGTTAAAAGGCTTGGAGTTAGGGTGTCAGGAAGTCAGCACTCCCACCCTAATTCCAGCCGGCCCGATTCAGGCATGCGCCAGCGCGCGCATCTGCTCCGGGTCGATGACCTTCTTGTGCTCGCGGCCTTCCTTCGCGCCTTCGGCACGTTCGAACGCATCGACCTTCTTCCAGCCGGCGAAGTCGATCGGCTTGACACCGCGGGAAGCCAGCAGACGGTCGATGGATTCCGGATCGCGGTCAGCGGCCACGCGACCGCCTTCGGCGGCCTTGGACAGGTCCTCCAGCATGTTGGTGACGATGAGCAGCGCGTCGGACTTGGTGGAGCCGATCAGGCCGACCGGACCACGCTTGGCCCAACCGGTGGCGTACAGACGCTCACGCACCTGCGCGTCCTCGCCGGAGGCCTCCGTGGTGATGCGGCCGTCGCCGTTCGCGTTGGCCAGGTGCGCGCGACGCTCGTCGTACGCGATGCCCGGCGCGGTGGCCGGCTTGTAGCCGATTGCGTGATACACGGCCTGCACCGGGTACTCTTCGAATTCGCCGGTGCGAGTCATCTTGCCGTCCGCGGAAGTCGTCGTCTTCTCCACGCGAATCGCCTTGACCTTGCCGTCCTCGCCCAGCACTTCGACCGGAGCGGAATTGAAGTGGATGTAGTACTTGCGATCCGCCGGGTTGCCTTCGAAATCGGTGTCGCCGTCGTCTTCCATGTCCTCGGCCATCTCGCGGATGGTGAACAGCTCCTCGACCATCTGACGGGTCAGCTTGTCCTTGCCGGCCTCCTCGATAGTGTCGTCGTCCAGATCGAAGTCGTCTTCGTTGATGATCAGCTGCACGCCCGGCAGCTTCTCCATTTCGCGCAGCTCCTGCACGGAGAACTTGGCCTGAGCCACGCCACGGCGGATGAACAGATGCAGAGTCTTGGCCTTGTTGGCCTTGATGCCTTCGTACACGTTGTCCGGAATGTCGGTGCGTTCCTTCAGGTCGTCGGCGTTGCGCATCAGCTCGCGCGCCACGTCCATGGCCACGTTGCCGCCGCCGATCACAGCGACTTCCTCGGCATCGAGCGGCCATTCGCGGGCGCCGGTCGGGTAACCGTCGTACCATTCCACGAACTTGGCGGCACCGTACACGCCGTCCAAGTCGGCGCCCGGCAGGCCGAGCGGCTTGTCTTCGACGGCACCAGTGGCGAACAGCACCGCGTCGTAACGTTCCAGCAGCTCGTCAAGCGTCACGTCCTTGCCGAATTCCACGTCGCAGTACAGGTGGATGTCCGGGTTGTCGAGCGTCTTCTCGAGAGCGGATGCGATGAATTTGATGGAAGGGTGGTCGGGGGCCACGCCGTAGCGCACCAGGCCGAACGGCACCGGCAGCTTTTCGAACAGGTCGATGCGGGCCTTGGTGCCCAGTCCCAGCTCTTCGCCGAGCTTGCCCAGCTGGCGCAGGAAAATATCGGAAGAGTAGACGCCTGCGGGGCCGGCGCCGATTACAGCAATACGAAGTTCGTTGGTTTCGCTCATATGTTCCAGCCTAATATATTCCCTGCATTTCCAACAGGGGGCATACGGCACTTTCTTGCGATTCCCTTACTTGCCTCGCAACGCGCAGCCCGGCCCATGTGCCGGCGCAGGAGAACGTACAATCGCAGAAGATCACAATCGGTCCCTCACTAAAGAAGATCCTTATCGTAAGAGGGTGGGCATATGCGCATTCACATCACGTATACCGGCGGCACCATCGGTATGGTCGAGTCACCGAACGGTCTGGTTCCGGGCGCCGATATGCGCGGCTGGCTGCGCCGGCTGATTGAGGACGCGCATCTGGACCCGAGCTTGTTCTCGTTCACCGAGCTGGACCCGCTGATCGATTCGTCGAACGCGACGCCCGACAATTGGCAGACGATGGCGGACGACCTGCGCGCGCACCGCGATGACGCCGACGCGTTCGTGGTGTTGCACGGCACCGATACGATGAGCTATTCGAGCGCCGCGCTGTCTTACGCGCTGACCGGTTTCGGCAAGCCTGTGATTTTCACGGGGTCGCAGCATCCGCTCGGCAAAATCGAATCGGACGCCACCGCGAACGTCACGGGTGCGCTGAACGCCGCGATGAGCGGACGTTTTCATGGCGTCGGCCTGTTCTTCGGCCATCATCTGTTCGCCGGCAACCGTGTGAGCAAATCGTCAAGCTGGGCGTTCGAAGGGTTTTCGGCGCCGTCCACCGGCCCGCTGGCACGTACCGGCACGCCATGGCATTGGTATGCGGGCGATTCGGCCGGCTCCAGTTGCGGTTGGGCGTCACCGCTGCCCTACTCCCGTCACGATGTGGCCGTGATCGACATGGCTCCCGGCATTTCCGCCGCGCGATTGGCCGCGATGCTCGACCCTCGTCCGGAAGCGGTGCTGTTGCGCGCGTACGGCGTTGGCAATGTGCCGAGCGACGAGCCAGGACTGACCGACGTGATCGCCGACGTGCTGCATGACGGCGTGCCTGTCGTCATCGCATCGCAATGCCAGCAGGCGGAAGTGCTGCTCGGCCATTACGAGACGGGCGACGCGATTGCCCGCGCCGGTGCGATCGGATCGGGCGACATGACGCTGGAAGCCACGTACGCGAAGATCATGTTCCTGCTGTCGCAGGGCGTGGATGCGGCCGATTTCGGCACGTGGATGCGCCGGAACATCGCTGGCGAAATCTCACCCAGCTCGATGTAGCACGGCGCAACGCGGTTCAGCCTCCGCACGGCTCGTCGCCGCAACCGGCGCTACTCGCGGTCGAGCAGAGCGGTGAGCGCCCACAGGATGCTGACCACGTCGATCGCCTCCTGCATGAACGCGCCGACGACCACCGGAATGAGGTTGAACGCGGCCGCGACCATGCCGATAATCGCCAATCCAAGGCCGACCAGCACCGCCTGCAGCATCACTTTCTTCGTGCGGCGGGCGATGGCGATGGCGCGCGGCACGGAGGCGATGTCGTCGTTCATGATGACCACCTGCGCCGATTCGGACGCGGCGGTGGACGTGCCGTCGGTCATGGCCATGCCGATGTCCGCAACCGCCAGCACGGGGGCGTCGTTCACGCCGTCGCCGACCATCATCGTCACCTGTCGGGTCATGGATTCGCCGACCACGCGCTGTACGACCTTGTCCCACGCCGGCTGGTTTTGGTGCGCGTCTTCCGTGGCGTTCTTGACGGCCGCGACCTTGCCTTCGGGAAAGAGTTCGGATTGCACGTCGTCGATGCCGACCTCGCCCGCGATGATGCGTGCGGAAGCCTCCTTGTCGCCGGTGAGCATGGACAGTTTCTTCACGCCGAGCCGGTGCAGTTTTTCAAGGGACGATTTCGCGTTTTCGCGAGGCACGTCACGCAGCACGATGCGCGCGGCGAGCTTGCCGTCGATCGCCACGTACGCGGCCATTTCGTCCGGCTCGAGCGGGGCGAACAGCGAGTTCACCTCCGGCTTCTTGGAATCGCCGGCAGCGGTACCGGTCGCCGAATCGCCAACCGCGCTATCGGCCACAGCACCAGCCGCAATACCGGCCGCCGCACCTGCGCCCAGCACATGCGTGAAGCCGGCCTCGTCGGCCGTCACGTACGCGAAACGACCCACGCGCACAGCATGCCCGTTCACCTCGCCGGACACACCCTTGCCCGACTGTTCCTCGATGTTCTTCACCACGGGGTAATCGCGTCCATGCCCCGGCAAATCGCGTTCGGCGCACAGCCGCTGCCCGTTCTCATAGCGCGCGTACAGTTTCTGCATGGCCTTCTGCCCGGCCGCCGCGATGCCCTTCGACAGAATGTGCACCGAGTAGCCTTCCACCACGCCGGCCATCATCAGAATGTGGTTCTCGTCGTACGACGAGCTGTTTTCGAACGGCTTCTCGACGCGCACGACCTGCGGCTGCTTGACGGTAAGCGTGCCGGTTTTGTCGAAGAAGATATGCGATACGCGGCCCAGGTTTTCCAGCACATCCTGCGCTTTGATAAGAATGCCCGCCTTGGCAAGGCGACCGGTGCCGGCCACGTACGCGACGGGCGCGGCGATCAGCAGCGGGCAGGGCGTAGCCAAAACCAGCACCTGCGCGAATCGCAATGGCGTGCCTGCGACGGCCCACGCGATGCCGGCGATCGCCAGCGAAAGAATGGTGAACGGCACCGCCAGCACATCGGCGGTTTTGACGACGGTCGGGCGCGATTCCTGCGCCGAAGACACCAGTTCGAGGATCTTCTGATACTGCGAATCCTGCGCCAATTGCGTGGCACGCATCGTCAGCGCGGTCGATCCGTTGACCGCACCCGACAGCACGCGCGCGCCCGCATACACTTCGCGCGGCACCGGCTCGCCGTTGATATTGCTCAGATCCAACGTGGCGACGCCCGACAGCAGTTCGCCGTCGACCGGCACCGTTTCGCCCGGCAGCACGAGGATCACGTCGCCAAGCTTGACCTGGTCGACCGGAACGGTTTCGAAATGCTCGCCGGCCGCGTCGTAAGGCTTGGTTTGGGTGGTGGACTTATTCGTTTCCGCAGCGTTAGGCACATCCACACTGGCGACCTTGCGAAAGCCGTCCGCCGTCATGTCGCCCTCAGCATCACCGGCAGTACCGTCGGCCCCGGCAGCCGCCGCACGTGCACCCACGCCCGGCAACGTCACCACGTGCGCGGTCCGCGGCGCCGCATCAACCAGCGCCGTCAGGTTGCCTTCCGCCTTCGACTGTGCGAATTCCTCAATCGCCTCGCCGGAGGAAATCATCAGCACCACGGCCCACGCAGCCCAGTATTCCTGCACCGCCACCGTCGACGCGATCGCAATAACCGCAAGCAAATCCACACCGACGTGACCGTGCCGCAAATCGTCAATCATGCCGATCACAGTCACCACAATCGTGTACACGACCAGCGCGATCACGATCCACTGCCCGACACCCGGATTGAACGGTCCGAAAGTCAGCGAGACGCCCGCAGCCTCCCACGGACGCCACGAACCCAGCAATGCCAACGGAATCGCGGCAATGATGGCGATCGGCAGCAGCGGAACTTCTTTGCAAATGGAAATGATTCTACGCATGAGAATCTCCTTACGCTCGTATCGGACGCCTTGTTAACCCATCGGCGCCCCGCCTGCGCGAACCATCGATACACGGCGTAAAAAGATATTTCCAGCATAACAGAGCATTGCGATTGCCGCGGCCGTTTGCGTGTGCTTCCGTTCGTCGCGCGCGTTCCGCGCATACGAAAAGGGCCGTGCGATTGCTCGCATAGCCCTTGTTTTCCGCCGTTTTTCGGCTTGTTCAGCGTTTTCCGCGATTACGCGGATTGCGGTTGCGGCTTCGCCGTCAGCCTATCGGGTGGCAGCCACCCGTATCGCTGTCGGCATGAACGCCGCACACCGTACGTTGCCGTACGATGCCGCGCATCCGGCTTTACCACAGACCGAACGGATCGAACAGGCCACCGCCGTCGCCGTTGTTGCCGTTACCGCCATTCTGGCCGTTCTGACTGCCGCCATTCTGGCCGTTGCCGTTATCGTCGTTGCCGTTGTTCTGCTGACGCTGTTCCTGCTTGTTGGAGGAGTTCGTCCTGGTCTCTTCCTGGTCGAGCGTCACTTCGAGATCCATGGTGTTGCCGCCGCGCACAACGGTCAGCTTCACCTTGTCTCCCATGGCGGAGGCGCGCACGTAACCGAGCAGCGAGTAGTTGTTGTTCACTGCCTTTCCGTTGAACGCCACGATGGAGTCGCCGGCCTTCACGCCGGCCTTGGACGCCGGGCCACCGTCGGTCACGGCCTGCACCTGGGCGCAGCCACGGGTCACACCGTCGGCTTCGACCGTAGCGCTTTTGATGGTGATACCGAGCACCACATGCTTCACGGAACCATTGTCGATGATTTCGTTGGCCACGCGCTTGACAAGGTTCGACGGGATGGCGAAGCCAATACCAATCGAACCGGCAGTACCGGACGAGCTCGCAGTGGAGGCGATGGACGAATTGATGCCGATCACCTGACCAGCCGCATTGAAAGTCGGACCACCGGAGTTGCCGGGATTGATGGCGGCGTCGATCTGCACGGCATTGGTGACGATGGCGTTGTTGTCATCATCGGTCACGGTCACCGGACGGTTGAGCGCGGACACGATGCCAGTGGTGACGGTGTCGTCGTAGCCGAGCGGATTGCCGATCGCCATGACGGCCTCGCCGACGGCGAGATTGTCGGAATCGGCGAATTCCGCGACTTTCAGATCGCTCGGCGGATTGTCGAGCTTGATCACGGCCAAATCGGTGGTGGTGTCGGTGCCGACCACCTTCGCGGAATAGACGGCGCCGCTGGCGAGCGTCACCTGAATCTGCTGCGCGCCGGAAATCACGTGGTTATTGGTGGCGATATAGCCCTTGTCGCTGATCACCACGCCGGAGCCCTTGGCTTCGCCGTCGCTGGTCGCCACGTCGATGGCCACCACGGAATCGGACACTTCCTTGGCCACCGCGGTCCAATCGACCGCCGTACCGGACTTCGCCTTGGCGGAACCGGAACCGGACGTGTTGGACTTGACATCGGACAGCGAGCTGGAGGTCGGCACATGCACCCAACCGTTGGTGATCGCGGTGAAGCCGACGCCGAGGCACAGCGCGCCGGACACCAGTGCGGCCACAACGGCGGTGACCACATGGCTGGTCATGCCGGACTTCTGCTTGGTGACGACCGGCGTCTGGTTCGGCTGGTTCGGGAAGCCCTGCCCCGGAGCGCCGAACGGATTGCGGTTGCCCGGTCCCGCAGGGGGCATGTTCGCGCCGTACTGCGGCTGCTGCTGATTGTTCTGCTGCGCGCCGTTCTGCGCGGACGAGCCGCCAAACGGATTGCCGGACGGATTGCCATTGTTCCGCTGATTGCCGGTCGTATACGGGTTGCCGAAAGCGCCGAAGAACGACGGACGGTTGTCCTGCGGCTGGCCCTGCTGCTGCGCGCCGTACTGCGGTTGCTGGACGGTCTGGCCGCTGGCATCGCCAGCCGGCGGCGTCGGCACCGGACCGTACGCGCCGTATTCGGGCGCCGGACGGTACTGTTCGGTCGGCGCATCCTGCGTCGCGTTGTTGATCACCGTGCGTTCACCGGCAGCGGAAGCATAATCCGGCGTATCGTCAGCGGTATTGCCTGCCGTGCCATCCGCCGCGTCCACGGTAGGAAGGGCGGTGGTGGGCTGCTCGCCCGCGTTCGGCACTGCAATCGGTTCGGTAACGGAAGTCTGTGCTTCGTCGGCGACGTTCTCGCTCGGCGTCTGCGGCGCGGTCTGCTGCGTGCCATCCTGCGGCTGGGCGATGTTCTGATCGCTATTATCTTCAGCCATTGTTGCTCCTTATTCGTCTCGCGGCATTCAACATGGTCAGCAATCGTGCCGCTCGAACTGCTATCTAAGAGTAAAGATACCTGCTCTGGAAGTTTCCTGAATGTTTGTTGAAAGTAGCAATCGAATCGCTTGGCAGTTTGCTCCATACGATGCCACCGTCGACCGCCGATGGCGCCACCGCGGCAATCGGCGCTATCGCATACAGTTGAGAGCATGACAAGCTTGAACGAACCACAGACCGGCGCGGTGGCGCACGAGACCTCAGCGGCCAACGCGGCAGCCGGCGCAACGCACGACGCAGCAGGCAACACGACCAGCGCGGCATCGACCGAAAACCTTATTGAGCATCCCCGCGGCGCGGAACCCGGCAAGCCCGGCCGCCGCGACGCGTTCTACTTCGAGCAGAAAACCCGCCTGCCAGATGCGGCCGATGGCAAGGGCCGCGGCGGCGCGCGCTACGGCCGCACCGGCATCATCCACACCCCCCACGGCGACATCCACACCCCGGCGTTCGTGCCGGTGGCCACGCAGGCCGCGATGAAGGCCGTGCTGCCCGAAACCATGAAGGATCTTGGCGCGCAATGCCTGCTGTCCAACGCGTTCCACCTGTATGAACGCCCCGGAGAACAGGTGCTCGACGAAGCCGGCGGACTCGCCAAATTCATGAACTGGAACGGTCCGACATTCACCGATTCCGGCGGCTTCCAGGTGCTGTCACTCGGCGCGGGCTTCAAGAAGACGCTCGCCATGGATGTGACCGGCATGAAATCAGACGACGTGATCGCCGAAGGCAAGGAGCGCCTCGCGTTCGTGGACGAGGACGGCGTAACGTTCAAATCGCCGCTCAACGGCTCACTGCACCGTTTTTCCGCCGAAATTTCAATGGGAATCCAGCATAAGATCGGCGCCGACATCATGTTCGCGTTCGACGAGCTGACCACACTGATGAACACGCGCGGCTACCAGGAACGTTCCGTGGAACGCACCTACCGTTGGGCGCAACGTTGCGTTGCCGAGCATAAGAGGCTTACCGAGGAGCGTCTCGGCAAGCCGTA
>ENA-OPAC01001358-OPAC01001358.1-human-gut-metagenome-genome-assembly--contig:-NODE-1358-length-11498-cov-1.912872_pt1 | contig 11498 bp, 8 predicted proteins | sample MGYA00241052_ERZ501420 | MGnify/ENA primary metagenome ERZ501420 (study PRJEB25962, sample SAMEA2042513) | human gut metagenome | biome: human gut; feature: human-associated habitat; material: faeces... | reverse complement strand
GAGATAAAACAGTCCCGAATCCAAGAAATCCTCTTCACGATACTGATCAGACAAACGTTGATAGAGATAGTTTCGTTCTGGAGGTGCTAAACCAATCCGAAAATGCTTGAGCACTTCATCTGTCAAACCACGCTGATAAAGGTAGTTTCTGGCCTCCTCCCCCATGGTTGTTGTCATGAGAATAGCATGATAAAATTTGACAGCATCTTCGTGCATATCATAAAGAGCTTGGTGGGGTGAAGCTGGCTTCTGCTCACTATAAAGCGGTTTTTCCACCTCTATCCCGACACGCTGACCTAAGATTTGGACAGCCTCCATAAAGGGAACCCCTTGGTACTCCTCTATGAACTTAAAGACATCACCTGAGCGCCCACAACCAAAACAGTGGTAAAACTGCTTGTCCTCTACAACGTTGAAAGAAGGTGTTTTTTCACCATGAAAAGGACAGAGCCCTAGATAGTTCCGTCCTGCCTTTTGTAAAGAAATCACATCTCCTATGACTTCCACAATGTTGGCATTGTTTTTGATTTCTTCAATGACTTGTTTGTCAACCATACACAATACCTCCATGTTATCATAGTTTACTTTATATAGTATACTTTATTTCAGAAAAAAAGTAAACCATTTCACTCATTTTCCCTACTTTATTCAAAGAGTTGATAATAATCAGAGATTTTCATTTTTGCTTTTTCTTCTTGGTTCAAATCTTGGATAATTCGTCCTTCTTTCATGACAATTAAACGATTGCCATATTTGAGAGCATCTTCCATATGGTGGGTAATCATCAGAGCAGTCAGATGGTCCTTACTGACAAAGTCATCTGTCAATTCCATCAAGGCCACACTGGTCTTTGGATCAAGGGCTGCAGTATGCTCGTCCAGAAGTAAAAGTTTTGGCTTTTTAAGAGACGCCATCAAAAGAGTGATTGCCTGTCGCTGTCCACCAGAAAGAAGTCCGACTTTACTGCTCAGACGGTCTTCCAGTCCAAGATCAAGTTCTTTCAGGGCTTCTTTATAGCGCTCCCGCTCTTTTTTCGTAATGCCCCATCCAAGACCTCTGCGCTCGCCACGTCTGGCTGCGATCGCCATATTTTCTTCAATCGACATGGTTGCCGCAGTTCCAGTCATCGGATCCTGGAAAACTCTTCCCAGATAAAGTGCTCTTTTATGCTCTGAAAGCTTTGTAATATCCACTCCGTCAATGATGATCTTTCCTTCGTCTACAGACCACACTCCTGCGATCGCATTCAGTGTGGTGGATTTTCCTGCACCATTTCCACCGATGATAGTCACGAAATCACCCGGATTGAGATTCAGATTCACTCCGTTAAGTGCGACCTTTTCGTTGATCGTTCCCGGATTAAAGGTTTTATGAATATTCTGGATTTCCAACATATATCCCATTATGCAGTCCTCCGTTTCTTTGTTAAATATTTACCCTTCATGTACGGAACTGCAAGGAAGCATGCAACCACTACCGCTGAGAACAGTTTCATATAATCAGAAGGCATCTTCAGCCACAATACCAGTGCGATTACAATATAGTAAATAATCGCTCCGATAAAGATTGCTCCCAGTGTAAATGCAAAGGCTGCTTTTCTGCCTGCACAGAATTTTCCAAAAATAACTTCGCTGATGATAACGGCTGCAAGTCCGATTACAATGGCACCTCGTCCCATATTAACATCGGCTGCTCCCTGGTACTGTGCGTAAATTCCGCCGGAAAGTCCCACAAGTCCGTTGGAGATCATAAGCGCCAGAACCTTTGTAAAGCCTGTATTAATTCCCTGTGCACTTGCCATCTGCGGGTTACATCCGGTTGCACGGATCGATGCACCAAGCTCAGTTCCAAAGAACCAGTAAATAATTGCGATCAGGATAAGTGCTGCCACGATCAGCTTTACAAAAAACAGTTCACTTCCTTCGCCGGTCACATAACGAAGCGATGCAACCAATTTATACTGCATAACATTGACTGCCTGATTAGATTTTCCCATGATTCCGAGATTCACCGAGTAAAGTCCGATCTGCGTCAGAATACTGGCCAGAATGCCCGGAATTCCAAAAAACGTATGTAAAATACCTGTCACAAATCCGGCTGCCATACCTGCCAGAAATGCGAAAAGAAGTGCCAGTGCCGGATTCATACCGCCACGGATCAGCATAACTGCAACTGCTCCGCCTGTAGCCAGCGATCCGTCAACCGTCAGATCCGCAAAATCCAGAATGCGGAAGGTGATATAAACGCCAAGCGCCATAATTCCCCAGATGATCCCCTGCGCTACATTTCCCGGAAGTGCACGCACAAGAGACATCGGATCTAAAGCTGCTAAATACATTGTTCTTGCCTCTTTCTATACTTATTATTCCTCAATTGCTTCGTAATCGTCCGGAACAGTGATTCCGAGTTCGTCACAAATTGTTTTGTTATACATCTTTGTAACATTCGGTGCACTTTCAATATCCATGGTTGAGATATCTTTTCCATTTACAAGGATATCGTAAGCCATTTCACCTGCTCTGTATCCGATATCGTAGTAGCTGATAGAAAGAGTAGCGATACCACAGCCTGAGCAGATTCCCTGTTCTCCTGCGATTACCGGAACCTTTGCCGGAAGGCAGATATTGTTGATAATCTCTGTGTTAGATGCCATTGTATTATCGGTTGGGATGTAAAGTGCGTCGCACTCATCTACTGCACTTGTCACTACAGACTGGATTTCATTAGAATCTGCTGCTGTGTATTCTTTATACTTAATTCCATCTTTTTCAAGTGCTTCCTCAAACTTCTTCGCCTGGTATGCTGAGTTCGGTTCTGCTGAACAGTAAAGGATACCTACTGTTTTTGCATCCGGAAGGAGCTCTTTAAGCATTGCTTCCTGTTCATCGATCGGTGCAAGGTCACAGGTTCCTGAAATGTTCATACCTGTTGATCCTGTCCAGTCAGAAATATCAAGAGCAGTTGCATAATCTGTAACAGATGTTCCAAGAATCGGGATCGTGCTTGTTGCAGCTGCTGCACACTGAAGAGCAGTTGTTGCATTTGCAAGGATCAAGTCATCATTGTCTGCCACAAAATTGTTTACAATGGTTGCGCAGTTTGCCTGTTCGCCCTGTCCGTTCTGAAGATCGAACTTCACTTTGTCTTTTCCGAATTTTTCTTCACAGGCTTCTTCAAATCCTTTGGTTGCCTCGTCAAGAGCTGCATGCTCAAGCTGCTGGCAGATACCGATCTTATATACCTTGTCTGATGAATCCTTTGAAGAAGATTCTTTGTCTGATGAACTTCCGCCACAGGCAGCAAGTGCCAGTGTCATTGCTGCAGTAAGTGATACTGCTAAAATTTTTCTTGCTTTCATAATAACATACCTCCATCTATGTTCTTTTCGAACAAACTTTTTCCGTTTTGGCTTTACAGCTTTAAACTTTAGCGGTTTAAACTTCAATGGTTTAAAGCTTTGCCGTGATATTGATTATAGCGTTTTTTTGTACTTTAGTCAAGGTATGTTACAAAAAGCTACAAAAATTCTAGCTTTTCCGGTCCATTATCCTGCAAAACAAAATCGCCGCCCCGGTACTGACCGCCGTTGCCACAATCCCAGGTCCAACAACGGCTGTCGGATTTACGCTTCCGTACTGGCTCCGGTAGGCGATCACCGACACCGGGATCAGCTGCAGTGAAGAAATATTTACGATCAGGAAGGTGCACATCTCATTGCTTGCAACGCCTCTTTTTCTTACCGGTCCTGCTGCTTTTCCAAGGCGGCGGTCTTCTTCCAGCTTCTGAAGCTCTTCCATTGCTTCAAGACCTGCCGGAGTTGCCGCCCAGCCAAGTCCGAGTACATTTGCAATGATGTTTGCTGCAATTGGTTTTTCTGCCGGATGATCTTTTGGAAGTTCTGGAAAGAGGAAATGGATCAGAGGGGAAAGGCGGACGGTTGCCGTTTTCAGGATGCCGGATTTTTCTGCGATTCCCATGAGTCCGGTCCAGAAGGACATGACGCCCATCATCGTGATGCAAAGGGTGACGGCTTCTTTGGAGGAATCTAAGGCGGCGGTGGTGATGTCCGGCATTTTGCCGGAGAAAGCGGCAAAAAGGATGCCAATAAGAATCATTCCCGACCACAGGTAATTGAGCATTTTTTCTCCTTTCTTGGATGGGGAAGAGTGTTGGAGAGGGGACGCCGGGTGGAAAATAAATTGTGTTCAAATTCAATTTTTTGTGCAATGGAGACGAAACTCAGGAATCGTGGAAGCCTTTGCTGAACACGATTCCCGCTTTCAGAGGTTCCTCGGAATGGTTTGCCGAAGGAAAGCCGCAGCACTTTCTATATACACTTTGTCGGACTAACTTCAACAAACTTTTACACCTTAAAAGTAGAATGATGAGGAGGGAATGAAAATGAATGTAAATGGGAATTTCAAAGACAATCTGATGGGGAAGAAAAAGGTGATTTTTATTGGATGCCTTATTTTTGCAGTCGCTCTGATTGCCGCAATCCTGCACATGGTTTCAGGAGGGGGAAAGGATTCCGCGAAGAACATCTACTACGCGGATAAAGTCAGCGTGATCACCGGAAACGGAAGCGGAACCGTGAACCGCTTTGCAGGCGTTGTGGAGGCGCAGGATACTTTGAAAATCTCACTTTCAGAAGGACAGAAAGTGAAAGAGATTTTCGTGGAAAAAGGGCAGGAAGTGGAGCCTGGGACGAAACTCTTTGAATATGATACAGAGGAGCTTGCAATGACACTGGAGCAGGGAAATCTGGAGCTGGAAAAGATAGGAAACAGTATTTCCAATCTGAATTCACAGATTGCGGCCTTAACGACAGAGAAAAAGAATGCACCGGCAGGTGAGCAGCTTTCTTATACAACGCAGATCCAGGAGCTGCAGACGAATGTAAAACAGGAAGAATATAATTATAAAGTAAAAGAACTGGAAGTGAACCGGACGAAGAAGAGTCTGGAATCATCCACGGTGACATCCACGATTGCAGGAATTATCCAGGAGATCAATCCGGATCCTGGTTATGATGATTACAGTGGAGAAAAGCAGGCATTTATGAGCATTCTTTCTACCGGAAAATACCGAATTAAGGGAAAAATCAGTGAACAGAATATCGGTGAGCTTCAGCCGGGAATGGATGTGACGGTGCGGGCAAGGAATAACCAGGAGGAAATCTGGAAGGGATCTGTGGATGTGATTGACACAGAAAAACCGGAGAGCAGTTCACAAAGCGAGATGTATTCCGGTTCGGATTCTTCTGCCCGGGCAACTAAGTATCCATTTTATGTAACGCTTGAAACCAGTGATGGTCTGATGCTGGGACAGCATGTATATATCGAGCCTGGAACCGGAGTAAATACAGAGGGATTACATCTGATGACTGCTTATATTGTAGATGCAGACGGGAAAGAGCCTTACGTTTGGGTAGCAAATAAAAAGGACAGACTGGAAAAGAGAACTGTAAAGCTTGGTGCTTATGATGAGGAGCAGGATACATGGGAAATTACAGAAGGACTGAAAGAGACGGATTACATTGTCTGGCCGGATGGAGAATGTAAAGAAGGAGCAGCCGTTCAGAAGAACGAAAATGTACAGGCAGGAGGCATGGAAGAGGGGGAATAAAGGATGACTTTTCAAAAAAGAAATAAGAAAAAAATTCTTCAGATCGGGATTGCTTTGGTTGTCTGTGTATGTTTCATTGGAGGCGGCACTTTATTTGCAATGAAAAAAAGTGAAAAAGCGGTCAAGGTAGCACCGGTAGCCAGTATGAGTAATGGTGGATGGTATTCAGAATCGGATATTTATGATTATGCGAAGGTGCAGGCAGGTGCGAGCCAGGACATTTACCATGATGATACCCTTACGATCAAGGAGATTTATGTCAAATCAGGGGATACGGTGAAGATCGGCGATCGTCTGGTTGCCTATGATACTACGCTTGCAGGACTTGAGCAGGAAATGAAGCAGATGGAGATTCAGGGGATTGAACTGAATATTCAGAATCAAAAGGCAGAATTAGAGCAGTTGAAAAATGCAAAGATTGTTGCGTCTGTTGAAAGAAGCCAGGATGAACTGCGGAAAATGACTGCAAAAGGAACCAGACCTGGAATAATACGGACTGCGGATACAAAGAAAAATGAAGGGGAAAATCCGGATACTTCCGAAAATCCTGAGCAGCCGGAGACACCAGAAAATCCGGAAGGACCGGAAAAACCATCAATCGGGAAACCGTTTCCGGAAGAACTGAAGGATAAGATCATTTATAAAGAGATTACAAAGGACGCTGCTCCTTATAATGAAGATGGAGATGGAACAAAAGAAAAGCCGTATCGCTATCTTTGTGCGCCGGGAGCAACGGTAAATGCGGAGTTCATGCTGAAAATGCTGGAAGAAAGGGCAGTCTGTATCTTTGATGTAGTGGATCAGGAGAAGGAACCGACGCTTCTTTTATACTCCTGGACGCTGGACGGAAAGACCGGACAGGTGATAAAGCCTGAAAATCCGGAACAGCCGGAGACACCGGAAGAGCCGAAAATTCCGGATGAACCGGATAATCCTGGTGGATATGAGGAGCCGGATCCGGGAGAGGCAGATGGAATGACCAGGGAAGAGCAGGCAAAGCAAATCCAGGAAAAAGAACAGAAGATCAAGGACCTGGATCTGGAAAAGCGAACAGCACAATTGGAATTGAAAAAGCTGGATAAAAAAGTAAATAATGGTGTTGTAAAGAGTACAGTAGAGGGAACGGTAAAAGCTGTACTTGACGAAGAAGAGGCAAAGCTGGAGAATAAACCGGTTATATCTGTGACCGGAAAAAATGGTTGTTATGTAATCGGAGGGATTGCCGAAAGCAGCTATGATAAATTAAAAGAGGGTATGACTGTGATGGTGACTTCCTGGAATACGGGGAACTCTTATGAGGCAACGATCACCAGCATCGGTAATTCACCGGTTGAAAGTATGAAGAGCAGCGAGAATCCTAATATGTCCTACTATCCGTTTACTGCAGTGGTTGAGAAAGATGCAGACCTTTCATCTGGTGAGGGTGTCAGTATTTCCGTAGACGGACTTTCGGGTGACAGTGGGAATTCGATTTACCTGGAACAGATGTTCATAAGAGAAGACGGAAACCGCTCCTATGTATACAAGAAAGGAAAACATGGAAGGCTGGAGAAGCAGTATGTAGAGGTTGGAAAAAATATGTACGGTTCCATTGAAATCGTTTCCGGACTTACCATGGAGGATGAGATTGCATTTCCGTATGGAAGAAATGTAAAAGAGGGTGCGAAGACAAAGACAGTGGAGTCATTGTATGATTATAATTAATGAGGGGGTGAGGAGATGCTTGAAGATATCAGGCTGGCATTTCAGGGAATCTGGAGTCATAAGCTGCGGTCTGCGCTGACGATGCTTGGTATTATTATCGGAATCGGATCGATCATTGCAATTGTTTCAACGATCAAAGGAACCAATGAGCAGATCAAGAAAAATCTGGTTGGCGCGGGAAATAATGCGGTCAATATCCAGCTTTATCAGGGAGACTGGACACTGGATCTGTCTTATCAGGAGGTTCCGGATGGAATACCGGAGATTTCAGATCAGGTACTTGGTGAGATCCAGGCACTGGATGAGGTGGAAAGTGCAGCCCTTTATCATAGACGGAATGAATATGATGCTGTATATGCAGGCAGTCAGAAGCTGGCAAGCTGTAATATTTTTGGAATAGATTCCAATTATCTGGATGCCTATGGATTTCAGATCACAAAAGGGCGTGGCTTTTCCGAAAAAGATTTTACTGCAAACCGAAAAGTTGTGTTGCTTGATAAAACGACAGCCACAGCTCTATTTCCGGATGGAAATGTGATTGGAAAGATTATTGAGGTTAAAGGGGAGCCATTTACGGTGATCGGTATGATGGCGAGAAAAGAAAATTCGCAGCCGGTGATCAATTCGATGGAAGACTATTATCGTTATGTATCCACGGATGGAAGCGGAACGATCTGTATTCCGGATACACTGTGGCCGATTATTTATCAGTACGATGAACCGCAGAATCTGGTTGTCCGTGCGACAAGCACAGATGAGATGACTGCGGCAGGAGAAAAGGCGGCAGATATCCTGAACAGTTACCTGACCGTGTCTGATGAGACGATAAAGTATAAAGGGGAAGATCTTCTGGAACAGGCGAACCAGATCCAGGAGATCAGCAGCTCGACGAACCAGCAGCTGCTCTGGATTGCAAGCATTTCACTTCTGGTTGGCGGGATCGGTGTTATGAATATTATGCTGGTGTCTGTGACAGAAAGAACGAGAGAAATCGGTCTGAAAAAGGCACTGGGGGCAAGAAAAAGAAGGATCCTGACGCAGTTTCTGACGGAAGCGGCAGTACTTACCCTTCTCGGAGGTCTGATCGGTGTGGCAGGAGGGATTGCGCTTGCCTATATTATTTCCGCAGTCTCGGCAGTTCCGGTGGCAATCAGCGGAGTGTCCATTCTGGTCGGAGTAGTATTTTCCACACTGATCGGAATTATTTTCGGACTCCTTCCGTCGGTGAAGGCGGCGAACATGAATCCAATCGATGCACTGAGAAGTGAGTAGGTTTATGTAGAGAAGAATTATTTGTCGGATCCAAGATTGCAGACAAATAGATAGTATCTGTTCTACAGGAAAGTGGCGTGCCTTACTGGCACGCCATTTTTAAAAATTCTTCCATTGCCCTTGTCTGGTAGCGACCATTTTTCCAGTAGAACCGGATGTCACGGCTGCTTTCGCCTGCAGGAAGCTTATAGTACACCACATCAGAGGTAAGAGGTACTTTTGAGAGCATGATATCTCCGATAAAAGAGATCCCCATGCCGGAGCAGGTGATGTTGTAAGAAGTCATCTGCTGATCCATTTCCAGGATGATATTTGGTTCAAAGAGATTGTTCTGGCAGATCATACGGGCACGTTTTCCAGTGTCGTTTTCCGGTTTCAGCATAATAAAAGGCTCACTTTTAAAGCGTGTCAGAGGAACGGGAGGACAGGATTCTTCCAGAAATTTTTTGCTCAGGATATCTTCTACAGGAAGCTGATAGGAGCGCAGCGTATTATTGATCGGGAATGCTCCCGGAACAGCAAGGATCAGGTGCTCTTCCTGAAATTTACGGTAGCCGTAGATGGTGGCATCCAGAACACTGCTGTCCAGCATCAGATCCAGCTGCCCGTGTCGCAGCATACGGGCAAGATTGGCAGTGGTTTCTTCAACCAGGCTGATCTGGATCAGAGGATATCTGCGGGCAAAATCCGCGATCAGCGAAGGCAGAATCCAGGAGGAAAACAAGTTGCTTCCTCCGAGGGTGAGTGTTCCTTTTTTTAGGTCGCCCCAGTCGTTTGCAAATCCTTCAAATTCATTCTGGATACTTTTTATTTTTTCTACCGCTTTGATATACTGTACCCCACATTCGGTAAGGGAAAGTGGTTTGGTACTCCGGTCAAAGATCGGATATCCGATATGATGCTCGACACGCTTTACGTTGGCACTGAGTGAAGGCTGTGAGATAAATAACTTCTCAGCCGCCTTAGAAAAGCTTTTTTCCAGATAAACTTCATAGACATATTCCATTCCCTGAAACATAGGTATTCTCCTTTGACATAGTTTTAAAATTATAGTTACTATAAAAATATATGTATTAGATTATATTGTAACACAGAGCTATAATGAAAACAACAAAGGCAATACGCCAGAGAAAAATGGAAATTCGAGGGATTTTGAGATGGAAAATGGAAAAGAAAACAAGACAGGTTATCGTGTAGAACAGGATTCAATAGGGGAAAAAGATATTCCAGGAGATGTATATTACGGGGTACAGTCACTGCGTGCTGCGGAGAATTTCCGTATTACCGGGCTGAATATGCATCCGGAGATCATCAACAGTCTTGCGTACATAAAGAAAGCATCTGCGATCACCAACTGCGAGAGTGGGATTCTGGAAAAGAAAAAGGCAAAAGCAATCGTACAGGCATGTGATGAAATCCTTACAGGAAAATTGCATGAGTACTTTATCGTAGATCCGATCCAGGGAGGTGCGGGTACTTCTCTGAACATGAATGCAAACGAAGTCATTGCCAACCGTGCGATTGAGATTCTTGGCGGGAAAAAGGGAGATTATTCAGCAATAAATCCGAATGATGATGTAAACTGCGGACAGTCCACAAATGATGTTATTCCGACAGCTGGCAAGATGACTTCACTCAGACTTCTTCAGAATCTGAAAAAAGAACTGCTCAGACTTCATGGAGCGCTCTGCAAAAAGGCAGAGGAATTTGACCATGTGATCAAAATGGGACGCACCCAAATGCAGGATGCAGTTCCGATCCGTCTGGGTCAGGAATTTCAGGCATATTCCGATGCCATCATGCGTGATATCCACCGTATGGATAATGCGATGGACGAGATGCGTACCGTCAACATGGGTGGAACGGCAGTCGGAACCGGAATCAATGCAGATGAAGCCTATGTAAGCCGCATTGTTCCGAATCTTTCAAAAATATCTGATATTCAGTTTGTCCAGGCTTTTGATCTGATCGATGCAACCCAGAACCTGGATCCGTTTGTGGCAGTATCCGGTGCAGTGAAAGCGTGTGCAGTCACACTTTCCAAGATTGCCAATGACCTGCGTCTGATGTCATCCGGACCAAGAGCCGGATTTGGTGAGATCAACCTTCCGGCAAAGCAGAATGGTTCTTCGATCATGCCGGGAAAAGTGAATCCGGTCATCCCGGAAGTAGTGAACCAGGTCGCATTTAACATCATTGGAAATGATGTGACGATCACGATGGCAGCAGAGGGTGGACAGCTGGAACTGAATGCGTTTGAACCGATCGTATTCTACTGTCTGTTCCAGTCGATCGATACACTTGCATATGCAGTGCAGACTTTTATTGACAACTGTGTGACAGGAATCACAGCCAATGAAGAGAGATGCCGTCAGCTGGTAGAGAACAGCATCGGCGTAATTACTGCAATCTGTCCGCATGTAGGATATGAGAAAGCAGCGGAGATTGCGAAAAAAGCAATGAAGACCGGGGAATCCATCCGTAATCTGATCCTCAGAGAAGGTCTTTTAAGTGAAAAAGAGATGGAAACCGTTCTGGATCCGGTCAATATGACAGAGCCAGGTATTTCGGGAAAAGAACTTCTCAGAAAATAAAGAATAAAATTTTTCTAAAAGACATGATTTTCTCCTTTTAAGGGTGTACAATGAAACATACGCGTTTCATGAGTTACAACTTAAAAGGAGAATTTTTATGCTTCAAATTCAACATATCTGCAAAGAATACCGTACAGGTACGCTGGTACAGAAGGCACTGGATGATGTAAGCCTGAATTTCAGGGACAATGAATTTGTTGCGATCCTGGGACCGAGTGGTTCGGGAAAGACGACGTTTCTTAACATCATCGGTGGACTGGATCGGTACGATAGTGGTGATCTGATCATCAACGGGATTTC
>ENA-OPAC01001351-OPAC01001351.1-human-gut-metagenome-genome-assembly--contig:-NODE-1351-length-11527-cov-4.164923_pt1 | contig 11527 bp, 9 predicted proteins | sample MGYA00241052_ERZ501420 | MGnify/ENA primary metagenome ERZ501420 (study PRJEB25962, sample SAMEA2042513) | human gut metagenome | biome: human gut; feature: human-associated habitat; material: faeces... | reverse complement strand
GCCCCAAAAGACGGTGGAGGCGCAGATCTACCGGGCAAAGAAAATGCTGGCGGAGCAGATCCGTCAGGAAAGGAGGAGCGAAGATGGAATTGTTTCGTGAAGATGGCTGCATGACCGACGCGGGCTTCCGGGCCATGATGGACGGCCAGCTGGATGAGCTGGGCAGGCTGGAAGCCGCCGAGCACCTGTCCTACTGCGACAAGTGCATGGACCGGTACACAGCCCTGCTCACCGCCGATGTGCTGGAAGAGCCGCCGCGCTCCGCCCGCGGGGCGGTGATGGGCACCATCTGGGTGCGTCTGATGCAGAACACCTGGGGCCGGGCCGCCGTAGCCGCTGTGGCGGCGGTGCTGGCGCTGACCATATGGCGCACCGGCACCCTGGAACAGATCCTGTCCACCGGCGAAACGGTGCGCAGCTGGCTGCCCGAAACCACCCAGACCACGGAGCCGGAACAGCTGGGCAGGCCCGTGCAGGACGACGAACGCACCCCCACCCAGCCGGAACAGCTGGGCAAGCCGGTGCAGGATAAAGAGCCTGTGCCCACCTTGTCCCAGAAGCTGACCGGCACGCTGGACAGCCTGCTGTTCGGCAAAAACGAATCTGCGGCAGAGCCTGAAGCTGCCGTTTCCAACCAGAAGAAATGAGGGAATCGACTATGAAGAAAAACGGAATCCTGACCCTGCTGTTTGCCTGCATCCCCGGCGCGGGCCAGATGTATCAGGGCTATATGAAGCGGGGACTCTCGCTCATCACCATGTTCTGCCTGTTTATTATCGTAGGCAGCGCCACGGGGCTGGATGCGCTGGTAGTCGGCTGCATCGTGGTGTATATGTACAGCTTTTTCGATACCTTCAACCTCCGCGCCCAGATCATCGCGGAGAATGCCCCGGCAGACGACTATCTGGTGCACATCAACTGGAAAGACAAGCGGATGCAGGACTTCATGATGGACAGCCACAAGCTGGTGGGCTGGGGCCTCATTGCCCTGGGCGGCCTGGTGGCCTACGAGAACGTCATCATGCGGGTGTTCGGCGATGTGATGTGGCGCTGGGGCCAGAACAACCCTGTGTTCCGCGCCTTCTATCTGATGCTGGATGAGCTGCCCCAGATCGTGACCTGCGTGGCCCTCATCGTCTGCGGCCTGTGGCTGGTGCGCGGCCCCAAGGGCAAAAAGGTGCACCGCAAAAAGGCAGAGGAACCGGAGGACGAGGACTTCCGCGAGTACACCGCAGCCGAAGCCGATGCACCGGAAGCCCCGGAGGAAACCGCAGACTTTGCCATGCCGAAGCTCAGCGCTCTGCTGGGCGACCCGGTGACCCCGGAGGACCCCGATGAGCCGGAACAGCCGGAGAATGCGGAGGGCGACGATGGACGAACCGAATAAGACAGCAGCGACGGAGCCGGAAACCCGGCCGGAAGCTGCAAAGCTGCAGGACGCCCCCAGCCGCCGGGTGGGCAGCCTGACGCTGGGCGCCTGCCTGATCGCAGCGGGCATCTTCTTCCTGTGTTATTACTTTGTGCCGGGCTTTGACTGGCAGCTGGTGGTGCGCATCGCCCCGGCGGCAGCCCTGGTGCTGCTGGGATGTGAGGTGCTGTTCTTCGCCGCCCGGCCGGGACGCTGGAAGTATGATTTTGTCTCGGTGCTGGTCTGCCTTGTGCTCATTGCGTGCTGTTTCGGGCTGTCGCTGCTGCCTGCTGTGTGGGACGAGATCGACCCTGCCCGCGGACAGAACGAGATGAAGCTGAGCAAGGCGTACACCACACAGGTGTATGAGGCCCTCCGGAAGGAAAACCCGGACCTCCGCCTGCGGGATGTGTACACCGACCTGTATCTTTACTCCAACAGCGTGGATGACCTGCAGGAGCTGCAGCCAAGTGACGGGCACCTGAGCCTGACCGTGATGCTGTATGGCCCCTACGACAGCACCGGAGCCTTTGCGCAGGACTGCCGCAGCGTGGCCGGTACGGTGCGGGCTGGCACCCTGCAGCCGGATGAACTGCGCATCGTGTGGTCGCCGGACAACGACCCGGGCCAGAGCCTGGATTCCGGTACCCTGCAGCGTGTGGAACAGTACACGCTGGAACTGGACGGCACGGTGCAGCTGGACTGGACCGCGGATGAGATGGAACGGCAGGTCGAAGTGCAGTATCTGCTGGACGAAGAAAACGAACCGGAGGAAGAAGCAGAGCCGGAAGCGGCTGCATAAAAACTGAAAACGCGCCCGCTGCGGAGTTTTCCACAGCGGGCGCGTTGCTTGTTGAAAAAGAACTTAGAGCTTCTTGCCGGTGAGCAGCTCGTAGGCCTCCAGATATTTGGCGATGGTCTTGTCGATCACGTCCTGGGGCAGATCGTAGTTGCTGTCGGGGTTGGCCTTCAGCCAGTCACGGACGAACTGCTTGTCGAAAGAGGGCTGGCCGTGGCCCGGCTCGTAGCCCTCCAGCGGCCAGAAGCGGGAGGAATCCGGGGTGAGCATCTCGTCGCCCAGCACCACGTTGCCGTCCTCATCCAGACCAAACTCGAACTTGGTGTCGGCGATGATGATGCCGCGGGTCAGGGCATACTCTGCGCACTTCTTGTACAGAGCGATGGTATAGTCCCGCAGCTTGGTGGCGTACTCCAGGCCGTGGCCGGGGAACTGCTTCTCCAGCACCTCAATGCTGCGCTCGTAGGAGATGTTCTCGTCGTGGTCGCCGATCTCGGCCTTGGTGGAGGGGGTGTAGATGGGCTCCGGCAGCTTCTGGGACTCCTGCAGGCCCTCGGGCAGCTGGATGCCGCACACCTTGCCGGTCTTTTGGTAGCTGGCCCAGCCGCTGCCGGTGATGTAGCCGCGCACGATGCACTCGATGGGCAGCATGGTCAGCTTGCGGCACAGCATGCTGTTGCCGTCGAACTGGGGCTGCCGGAAGAACTCCGGCATATCCTTCACGTCCACGCTCAGCATATGGTTGGGCAGCAGATCCTTGGTGTAGTCGAACCAGAACTTGCTCATCTGGGTGAGCACGGTGCCCTTTTTGGTCACCTTGTTTTTCAGGATGACATCAAACGCAGAAATGCGGTCGGTGGCAACCATGATCAGGCTGTTGCCATTGTCGTAAATTTCACGGACTTTGCCTTCTTTGATGGGCTTGAATGCAGTCATAGTCAAACACTCCATTTCCCTTTTTCCGGCCGCCGGGCGCGGCACATCCTTACAGCACTATTGTACCATGCCCGCTGCCGGTTTGAAAGAAACAGATGGGAGAGATTTGCCCCGCGTTTTGCAAATTTCTCGTGAAAAATGTGCAAAAATCATCGGATGAATTCGTCGTTTTGACGATAAAAGTCGTACTTTCAGTGCGAATGAGACAAAAAACGACCCGCTTTTTTGTGGAATGCGCAGATGGACACAGCCCGGCGGATAGGGTATGCTGAAAGGCGGCAGCTTTGCTGTACAGAAAGGAAAATTCTGCTTATGATACCTCAGATCATTGCGCACCGTGGCGCATCCTATCTGGCACCGGAAAACACGCTGGCGGCCTTCCGCAAGGCGATGGAGATCGGCGCGGACGGTGTGGAAATGGACGTACAAAAGACGCTGGACGGCGGCCTTGTGATCCACCACGACTATATCATTGACCTGCACACCGATATTTCTGGCCGTATCTACGATATGACCGAGGGCGAACTGAAAGACCTGGACTTCGGCAGCTGGAAGGACGTTGCCTATAAAGATGAGAAGATCGCCACCCTGGCCGAGGCCCTGGCCCTGTGCAGGAGCATGGAGGGCTGCACCGTGCAGCTGGAGCTGAAATCCACCATGGACAACGACCCGGAGTTTGTGTCCGGTGTGGTGGATGCCATCCGCGCGGCAGACATCGCCGACCGACTGGTACTTATTTCGTTCAACCACGACCTGCTGCGGCAGGCCAAGGCGCTGATGCCCCAGCTGCGGGTGGGCGTGCTGCTGTACGGCGCATTCGAGAGCATGGTGCTGCCGCCGCCGGTCATCTGGAAGGACCTGGGCCTGGTGAACGGCATGGAGGATGAGGAAGCGGCGCTGGACGAAGAGCTGGCCGCCCTGCCGGTGGATGCGGGCATGGACCCGGATGAGGAAAACGGCTGGATGACCCGCTGGGTGAACGACAAGGTGAGCATGCTGCGGGCAAACTTCCCCGGGGAGAGCCTGCAGGCGGTGGCAAAGCATCTGGCCGACCAGCACAACCCGGTGGCCTATGTCAAAAGCCTGGACTTTGCGCCGGAGTACGTCAGCTGTGAATACCACACCGCCTACAGCAACCCGGACTTTATCCCAAAGCTCCAGGCCATGGGCATCAAGGTGGCCCTGTGGACCGTGGACACGGAAAAGGCTGTCCGGAGCCTGCTGCCGCTGGGGCCGGACTGCATCGTGACCAACCGCCCTGACCGCGTGCGGGAATGGGTGGAAGAAAATCAGTGACACAGAGATCGGAAAGGCTTCTCCTTTGGGAGAAGTCTTTTTTGCTGCCCTTGACAAACAGGGACAGTGGGATTACAATAGTCTCATATCGAACAGTTTTATAGAAAACAGTTTGAGCAAAAAACAATTCAAAAGGAACCGATCGTATGTGTGACGAAAAACAGAACGAATGCAGAGACCACGCCGATCCCCCTTGGGAGGGGCCGCAGGTCATCCCGGCCCAGATCCGCCGGGTGGACAACCTGATCTTCCGCAAGATCAACCAGTTTGCCCGCGCCAACGGTGTGGAGCAGGCCACCCCGATGCACGGCTGGATCATCGAGTATCTTTACCGGCACCGGGAGGAGCAGGTGTTCCAGCGGGACATTGAGCGGGAGTTTTCCATTACCCGCTCCACCGTGACCAACATCCTGCAGCTGATGGAGCGCAAGGGCTACATCCAGCGCCAGAGCGTGCCGCAGGATGCCCGGCTGAAACAGCTGGTGCTGACGGAAGAGGGCGTCCGCTTCCATGAAAACACCATCCTCTCCTTCCACCAGACGGACGACTATGTGGCCAATCTGCTGACGGAAGAGGAAAACGCCGAGCTGCTCCGGCTGCTGAACAAGCTGCGGGACGCGCTGAAGTAAACCATTTGAAATGGCCGCTGCATGCGCTCTGGCCATATTCAGCGGAAGAATTATTTTGCTTTGCATTTGCGTGGAAAGCTCCCGGTTGGCCCGCCCAAGTATAACGCAAGAGTGTTCGACTCTTGTCAAAACGCCGAAAAGATGTTTGTGAAAATGTTAATTATGAACAATTTCCGAAAGTTTTGCAAACATCTTGACATTAAATCTGTTTTGTATAGAATTGTTCTGTACCAAACAAATAAAATTAACAGGAGGTAACTCAGATGATCAAAAAGCTCGTGTCACATCTGGGCGAGTACAAACGCGCCGCAGTCCTGACACCGCTCTTTGCAGCCCTGGAAGCCGTGATGGATGTGCTGCTGCCCACCATCATGGCCTTTATCATTGACCTGGGCATTGAAAAGGGCGATATGCACGCCATCGTCAAGTATGGTCTGCTCACCTTTCTTGTGGCAGCCATTGCGCTGCTGCTGGGCGTTCTGGCCGGTAAATATGCCGCCGAGGCATCCACCGGCTTTGCCGGCAATCTGCGCGATGCCATGTATGAGAACATCCAGCACTATTCCTTCTCCAACATCGACAAGTTCTCCACGGCGGGCCTTGTCACCCGTATGACCACCGATGTGACCAACGTGCAGAATGCGTTCCAGATGATCGAGCGCATGTGCGTGCGTGCCCCGGTGCATCTGGTGTTCGCACTGTTCATGGGTGTGGTCATCGGCGGCCCGTTGTCGCTGGTGTTCGTGGTGGCGGTAGTCTTTCTGGTGGTGGTGCTGGCCAGCATCATGATCCCCACCTTCCACATCTTTGACCGCGTGTTCAAGAACTACGACAACCTGAACGCCTCGGTGCAGGAGAATGTGTCCGCCATCCGCGTGGTCAAGAGCTTTGTGCGCGAGGGCTTTGAGAACGAGAAGTACACCAAGGCCTGCGAGAGCCTGTACAACCAGTTCGTCAAGGCCGAGAGCCGCCTGAGCTTCAACAATCCCGCCATGCTGGTCTCTGTGTACGGCTGCAACATCGCCCTGAGCTGGTTCGGCGCACATTATATCCTGAACGGTGCGATCACCACCGGCCAGCTGAACGCCCTGTTCGGTTACATTATGAACATCCTGATGGCCCTGATGATGCTGAGCACGGCCTTTGTGATGATCGCCATGTCCGCCGCTTCTGCCCGCCGTATCGTGGAAGTGCTGGATGAGACCACCGACCTGCCCCCGGCCAAGCAGCCGGTGCAGCAGGTGAAGGACGGCAGCATCGAGTTCGACCATGTTTCCTTTCAATATAAGCATGGTTCGGGCCGTCCGGTGCTGAACGATATCACCTTTTCCATCAAGCCCGGCGAGACGCTGGGCATCATCGGCGGAACCGGCAGTGCAAAGTCCAGCCTGGTGCAGCTGATCCCCCGCCTGTACGATGCCGAAAGCGGTACCGTGCGGGTAGGCGGCGTGGATGTGCGGGATTACAACCTGGACGTCCTGCGCCACGAAGTGTCCATGGTGCTGCAGAAGAACGTGCTGTTCAGCGGCACCATCCTCGACAACCTGCGCTGGGGCGATGCGAACGCCAGCGAGGAAGAGTGCATCCGCATGGCAAAGCTGGCCTGTGCGGATGAGTTCATCGAGCGCTTCCCGGATAAGTACAATACCTGGATCGAGCAGGGCGGCACCAATGTGTCCGGCGGCCAGAAGCAGCGTCTGACCATTGCCCGGGCCCTGCTGCGAAAGCCCAAGGTGCTGATCCTGGACGACTCCACCAGCGCGGTGGACACCGCCACCGACGCCAAGATCCGCAAGGCCTTCCGGGAAGAGATCCCCGGCACCACCAAGATCATCATTGCACAGCGCATCTCCTCGGTGCAGGATGCAGACCGCATCCTGGTGCTGGACAACGGCCAGATCAACGGCCTGGGCACCCACGAGGAGCTGCTCAGGACCAACGCCATTTATCAGGAAGTTTACAACAGCCAGACCCAGGGCGGCGGCGACTTCGACAAGCAGGGAGGTGAGCAGTAATGGCACAGGTAAAAGAGGTAAAAGGCCCCGGCGGTCCCCGCGGCATGGGCCCGAAGCCCAAGGTGGAAAACCCGGGCAAGCTGCTCCGGCGCATCATGGATGAAGTGTTCCGCAACTACCTGCCCCACTGCATCCTTGTGCTTATCTGCATCGTGGTCAGCGCGCTGGCCAATGTGCAGGCCAGCCTGTTTTTGCAGACTTTGATGGACGATTATATCGTGCCCATGACCCACCAGCAGAACCCCAGCTTTGCACCGCTGGCCGGCGCACTGCTGCGGGTGGGCTGCATCTACCTTGTGGGTATTCTGGCAGCATGGATCAACGCCCGCGTTATGGTCAACGTAACGCAGGGTACGCTGCGCAACCTGCGCACCGAGCTGTTCACCCACATGGAAAGCCTGCCCATCTCCTATTTTGACACCCATCCCCACGGCGATATCATGTCCGTGTACACCAACGATGTAGATACCCTGCGCCAGATGATCAGCCAGAGCATCCCGCAGCTGGTGTCCAGCGTCATCACCATCGTGTCGGTGTTCTTCAGCATGTGTATGCTCAGCTGGCAGCTGACCATCGTTACCATGCTCATGGTGGCGCTGATGCTGTTCTGCTCCAAAAAGATCGCGGCAAGCTCCGGTAAGTACTTCATCCAGCAGCAGCGGGATCTGGGCAAGGTGAACGGCTACATCGAAGAGATGATGGAGGGCCAGAAGGTGGTCAAGGTGTTCACCCACGAGCAGCAGACCCTTGACGGCTTCCGCCAGCTGAACGATCAGCTGAAGGAGAGCTCCAAGCAGGCCAACGCCTTCTCCAACATCATGATGCCTGTCAACGCCCAGCTGGGCAACATCAGCTACGCCGTGTGCGCGCTGGTGGGTGCCGCCATGGCTGTGGGCGGTGTCAGCGGCATGACCCTTGGCACGGTGGTGGCCTTCCTCAGTCTGAACAAGGGCTTCAATATGCCCATCAGTCAGGTGTCCATGCAGGCCAACAGCGTCATCATGGCGCTGGCCGGTGCAGAGCGCATCTTTAAGATGATGGACGAGCCCAGCGAGACCGATGAGGGCTATGTGACCCTGGTGAACGCCAAGTACGACCGCGAGGACAACCTCGTGGAGACCGAGGAGCGCACCGGCATCTGGGCCTGGAAGCACCCCCACCACGACGGCACCACCACCTACCACAAACTGGAAGGCGACATCACCTTCACGGATGTGGATTTCGGATATGTGCCGGAAAAGACGGTGCTGCACAACATCAACCTGTATGGCCGTCCGGGCCAGAAGATCGCCTTTGTCGGCTCCACCGGTGCCGGCAAGACCACCATCACCAACCTGATCAACCGCTTCTACGATATTCAGGATGGCAAGATCCGCTACGACGGCATCAACATCCACAAGATCAAAAAGGCCGATCTGCGCCGTTCTCTGGGCATCGTTCTGCAGGATACCCACCTGTTCACCGGCACGGTCATGGAGAACATCCGCTATGGCCGCCTGGATGCCACCGATGAGGAGTGCATTGCCGCCGCAAAGCTGGCCAATGCCGATGGCTTTGTCAAGCGTCTGCCCGATGGCTACAACACCATGCTGACCAACGACGGCGCAAACCTGTCGCAGGGGCAGCGCCAGCTGCTGGCCATTGCCCGCGCCGCGGTTGCCGATCCCCCGGTGCTGATCCTGGACGAGGCAACCTCCTCCATTGATACCCGCACCGAGGCGCTGGTCCAGCGCGGCATGGACGGCCTGATGTACGGCCGCACCAGCTTCGTCATCGCCCACCGCCTGTCCACCGTCCGCAATGCAGACTGCATCGTGGTGCTGGAGCAGGGCCGCATCATCGAGCGCGGCAGTCACGACGAGCTGATCGCCAAGAAGGGCAAGTATTACCAGCTCTACACCGGCAACCTCGCCGAAAACTGATCAAGACATCGCTCCTCAATAACACAGTGCCCCCGCCGGGATCTTGCAAAAAACGCAACAGCCCCTTTTTATCATTTGCTTTTTATATTCTGTCCGAAATTATTTCCACAGGAAGTTCTCTGCTGCATTTGCAAAGGTCAGCTGCCAGCACTCCCAGTCATGGGCGGCGGGCACCTGCAGATAGGTATAGTCCAGACCCAGTTCGCTCAGATTTTTGCCAAAGGTCTTAACAGGCTCCTGGCCAAAGTCCCAGTTTCCGGCAGCAAGCATGATCTTCGGCTTCACCGTCAGAGAAGACAAATGCTCGCGCACGCCCGGATCGGTAATGCCCGCTACGCCGCCAAAAGAACCATCCACATTCGCGTAGCTCCAGACGCCATAGTAGCCAAACAGCTCTGTATGGTGCATCAGCATATTACTGGTGGTAGAGCCGCCCATGGACAAACCTGCATAAGCACGACCCTCTGCAGTGGTGCTGACATGATAGTGGCTCTCCACATAGGGCATGATATAATGGATCTGATCTGTCTCGATGTCAGAGTACTTCCAATTGGGTCCGGAGTGGCCTGCCCCCTGACCATACTGCTGATTGTTCATTGTGACAACGATAAACGGCTCTGTCTTTCCCTCCGCGATCAGGTTGTCCAAAATATTGGGCACGTCGCCCTCATTCATCCAGCGCAGCTCGTCACCATAGATATCACCGGACGTACCATGAGACAGATACAGCACTTTATAAGGCTCTGTGCGGTTCGCATCATAACCCGCTGGCAGATACACGGCCAGACCATGCTCCGTGCCGTCTGCCCCGATGTAAGAAACGGTCTGTACCGTTCCGCGCTTGCCTGCATCCGCCTGCGGCAGTTCCACCGAGCGGTCTGCCCACTCACTGGTGCCCTGCTTGGCCGCATCATACGGGACATAGACCATACTGGACAGACTGCGGATCCCCGTTGCCGAGTTGGTCATCGTCGGATTGATGGGATCGTCCAGCCGCGCGATCTGATTGCCATTCGCTGCAGTCACACGGAAGTTATAGACGAACGCGCCACTTGACAGCGGCATCTGTACTCCCCAGCGGCCATCCGCAAATTTTTCCATTTCCACATAGTAAGTGGTATCACCGTTGCCGCCGGCGGGAGCCAGACCTGCTGCATACTGATATGGAGTGGAGGCCAGAGAAGCGTCAATGCTGCCTGCCGTACCACTGGCCGGGTCGAACAGCATAAAGCAATCACTGTACAGCTCCACCTTGGTCAGCGGGTTTTCCGTCGTATTGATCGTCAGACCAGCGTTGGAAGTATAGCTCTTCTGCTCTTTGTAAATAAAAGTGACAGTATAACCAGTGGGCGAGTTCTCGTCTTTCTCGACGGTAACGCCTGGTTTGTACTTGGCATAGACGCTCTTATTGAACAGTTTGATTCTGGTATTTTCTGCCCAATTCGCAATGGAAGCTGCCGAGATGCAGTTTTCTTCCTCTGCTGGTGCCGCTGCCATCGCGGCAGTCGTTCCGCTCAATGCCATAGACAGCACCAGAGCGGAAGCAATGGTGGTTTTCACAACACGGTTCATCGTTCTTCTCCTTTTCAAATCCAGTTTCAATTTCCGCGATGATTGATCGTGTAACAGGATCCTCCTTTCTGTTTGAAAAATGATCCTTTCAAGGGCTTTGCTCGCGCCCTGAAATGCTTCAAGGATTTCATGCAAGTTCTTTCTCGGCTTCTAAAAGTCCAAAGAAACAAGTCACAATGCACAATTGTATTTTTTATTGTAAGTTTTTTATGTTCACTTTTTTGTAACTCCGAAACTAATATATCACATCCCTGTTTGGCATTCCATCGACTTTTGTGATTCAATTCTCGCAAATCGTGATGGAAGTTTCGGGTTCTTTCCTTATTTTCCACAAAAAAAGACAGACTTTCTTGTGTGAAAAGTCTGTCTTTTTCATGTTTTTCCGAAGCAGTCCGCTTCTATCTCATCTGATCTATTGGAGTCTTTTCTGCCGGAGATCCGACAACACTGTAAGCCATCGCTCCATTGGGCTGCGCCGCTTTTCAGTTGATATCGTGCTTCTTGCAGAACTGCTTGCTCACCCAGTACATTCCGCCCCAGATGGCAATGGCCAGCACCAGATACCCCGGGTTGCGCAGGCTGCTCAGCAGCGATTGTCCGAACACGGCCATCATGCCAACCATGGCACCTTTGCCCAGCAGCACGGTGCGCAGATAGTGGCCCTCGTCCATGTCCGACATGCCAAAGGCAAAGTGCATGAATGAAGTGGGCGCAAAGGGCAGCAGGGCCAGCATAAACAGGGACGCCGTATCAAAGTGGTTCACCCACTGCTGCGCCCGTTCCAGCTTGCGGGAGCGGCTGGCCAGCTTCCAGAAAAACCGCTTGAACACCCGCCGCCAGAGCAGGAACATGATGGTGCCGCCTGCGGCTACCCCCATCCAGCTGTACAAAAAGCCCAGCACCCCGCCGTGAGCCGCCACATTGAGGGCCACAATGGCCACCAGCGGCAG
>ENA-OPAC01001345-OPAC01001345.1-human-gut-metagenome-genome-assembly--contig:-NODE-1345-length-11565-cov-4.140400_pt1 | contig 11565 bp, 13 predicted proteins | sample MGYA00241052_ERZ501420 | MGnify/ENA primary metagenome ERZ501420 (study PRJEB25962, sample SAMEA2042513) | human gut metagenome | biome: human gut; feature: human-associated habitat; material: faeces... | reverse complement strand
CGAGGCGCCCATCCGCCATGGCCGCCTCGTAGATGCCGCGCAGGATGCCGAAGGCGCGTATGGTCACGGTGGCGGACTTCTTTTCCCCCAGCTCGCTAACCCAACGTTGCACCTCGCTATGCCGCACATCCGACAGCCGCCGCCGCCCCCACTTCGGGCACACATGGACACGCCACGACACCTCGACACTATGCGTGTAAGACGGTTTCCACACGCTACGGTGCGCTTCCACCCATTCATCCCCCAGCGGCCCTATATACGCTTTGCCGCCTTGTGGGTCCACGTACTGGCCTTCATTCATGGCCGTCGTGACGTTTTTCGCGGCCCACTGGCTGGCCGCCTTCTTTGTGGGAAAACCGCTCTTGTTACGTTTCCGGTGGTCCGGGTCATACCACAGGACACGCCACCTCACCTCGCCGTTGGAAAGCTTGTACTGAAGATAACTCGTCATTGGTCAGCGCTCGCTGGAATTGGCGTTAAGGCCCATTCGTTGAGCTTTCCACAGCTTGTTTCCACCTTCGGAGCTGGCATCGTCCACGCCTACCTCGAAGTCGGTCGCCACGCCGCGATCATCGATTGGGTCCGGCCTTGCGTCCCCCTTGAAATCGATGCATGATCGGCGGTTCTCCACGGTATCGCCCACCTCGGGGAGTTCGAGCGGTTCATCGCCTCGCGCCCACATCCACGCCACGTTATCGCCTATCTCATGCGGATACCCGGTGATGCGTGTCGTCATCCATGCGGACCCGTCTTCAGGCATGAGCAGGGTTAGCGGGCTGACGCCGAAGACTATGGCGAACGCCATGAGATCGTCAACGGTTACGTTGCGGTTGCCTTCCTCGATACGACGCAAGGCGATAACAGGAAGTGGCCTTCCTATCGCGCTAAGCCGCCTTGACAGCTCTGGGAAAGATAGGCCGCCGCGCAGTCGTTTTACATTAGCGGCAACCGTCATGCCGGTTGCATCAACGTTGTTTGTGTTGCGTTGTTTTTTATCGTTCGTAGTCATATCTGGAATTTTACGTATCAAATTGATTACGACGAAATCGGCAACACGCCGAATCATCCCTATTTGACTGAATTGAGTAAAAGCGGTAATTATTGGGTTACATCGTGTCAGATTGATACGAATAGGTTCACAAGGAAGGTAAAAATGGCCGAGACAATGAACGAATGGCTGACCCGCAAGGAAGCCGCCCAATACACACGAACCACGGAAAAGACGCTTGCGACGCTCGCATACCAAGGACGCGGACCGAAGTTCAGCAAGCCCAGCACCCACAAGACGCTCTACCGTCGTTCCGACTTGGATGCATGGATTACCGGAGAGGACGCGAAATGAACGACAGCCCTACGCCATCTCGTATCGAACTGACTCAGCGTTCGCTGAATTATCTCACCCAAGCGGAAACCACGCTCGATACGAAGGACCCGACGCAGAACGCGCTTATCGGCATCGGCTACGCGATTCTCGCCACCGCGCAGGCTATTACCAATCTGGCCGGTACCGCTTGGGAAATCGTCGATGAAATGGACAGGAAGTGAAACCAATGTGGATGCAAGGCAAATACGCAGATTCTCGGCATATTACCAGGAGGACCGGGAGACGCTTTCAAGCGTTGAGCGACGCTTGCGGCTCGCTCTCTCTGCTCTCCCTGGTGCTCGTGGCGGGACTGGCCGAACCCCAGCCGCTACCGGCGTTCCTGGTAGCGCTCGCCGGAGCGGGTGCCGCGCTGATATCGCGGGTTTTTACCGACTGCTCAACTGGAACCGCGCCATGCAAGACGGACTCGAACCCCAGCCAAAGGGCTGGTACATGGGCGACGGTATCGCACGGAACGCCGGAGGCGAACCATACGAGCCGCTGGAACCGTATCCGCAACGTTACAGGGGGCCGGATATGAGCGGATTGCAGATCAGGCATGTGCCGACCTATGACCGGTTGGGCATGACGCTCACCCAGCCGGAACTTTTGAAGGCCGACGTGAACATGGGCGGCATCACGGTGGGTATCGGAGCCGACCCGCTGACCCGCAGGGAGTTCACCTTGACTGAGGGTGAAGCGCTCAGGCTGGCCGCATGGCTCAATAGCAGATTGGAGGGCGGAGCATATGGACAGCGCCGCGGATAAAACGTTCTTCAGCGCTCGCAAGTGGCTGGAATACGCCTACAGGTATGCGCGGGCGCTCAGGCTCAGCCCCTACGGTTTGGTTGGCGTGATGCTGGCGCGCATGTCTGCGTTGACGCCGCCGAACGTGGTCGCACAGTTGACGCCGCATGACATGCCAATGACGCTCAACGTCAACGTTGCCCTTGTTGGACCGACAGGCTCGGGCAAGGGGCGCACCATGGGACAGGCCCGGCACCTCATGCCCTCACCACCATTATGCATGTTGGAGGAAGTCAAACCGAAGACGGGCGAGAGTATCCCCGCCAAGTTCGTCGCCAAGGTCCCGGACGGTGACGGTAAAACCGTCAAGGGTGAGTACATGGACAAGGTCATGACCGACCGTTGCTTATTGTACATGCCGGAGGTGGTCAGCCTGAAGGCGGCCATGAGCCGACAGGGTAGCACCATACTGCCGACCTTACTGGAGAGCTTCAGCAACGAACCGTTGGGCGACGACACGAAGGGGCGGCAATACCAGATCAAACTACCGCCATACGCCTACCGTCTGGCCGCCGTGATCGGAGTACAGCCGAACAACGCGGGAGTCTTGTTTGACGAAGCGCAGACGGGACTCGCCGGACGGTTCGCGTACATGCCCAGCGTGGACACTGACGCACCATCCAGACGCCCCGAACCGCCAACTGGAGTGTTCCCCTATAACCCGTGCCGTATCCCGGAGGGAAACGGATTGGACGCGCTCGCCGCCTTGCTTAAGTACGGTTCCTTGGACAACATGCCCCAGAACGGGCCGGATGCGCGCGAGGGCTACCCGCTTACGATCATCTCGTTTCCATCCGCCGCGACGGAGTACGCGGACCATATGCAACGGCTGAGCGTTCTTGGTCAGGCTACCGCGTTGGATGCTCACCGAGTGGAATTGGTGGCGAGGTTCGCGGCTCTGCTTGCCCTCATGGATTACCGGCTGGAGGTGAGCCGTGAGGATTGGGACCTATCCATGTTGTTCATGGACGTGTCCGACAGGATTCGAGCGGAGTGCATGGAGCAGTCGCGCCGGAGCGCCGTGGATGTTCAGGCGGAGCAGATCAGCGTGAAGCGTGACGCGGAGGAGCAGGCCGACCGAAGCGTAGCCGAACGCGCCAAGACTCGATTGCTCGACTTGCTGGACACCATGGACCCGGCCCGTGAAGGCGTCCCGTTTAAAACACTCAAACTCAGGTTAAGTAAACCACAGCAAAGAGTGTGCGAGGACGTTCTTGAAGACCTCTACAAAGGGGGATTAGTGGATAGGCGTGAAGGCCCGCGTGGTGGGGACGTTTATTCTTTATCACTCAATTAGGGTGCCTACCATGCCTACCCCTACTGCCACAAGGGTTTTGACTGCCTACCGTAGGCACCTACTTAGAGCCTACCAAGGTAGGCAGTAGGCAGTAAGTAGGCACTCAAGGTAGGCACTCAAACCCCAGTGATTCCAACGGGTAGGCAGGTAGGCACCCAAAATCGTGCAAACACAAAAAATATCATTCCATGAAAGGAAAAACCATTATGAACACCACTATCAGTAATTCCGTTAAGGGTGGTAATAGGGTAGACGAAACAACTACCGTTTATCAGGCATGGCGCACACGACTGGACGCCGTTCTAGCTGAAGCTGGAGCGGTACTAGTGCCCCGCTCCATGACGGACTCCAGCCGCGTCTACGGACTCAAGGACATCGAAACGGACACGTCCATGGGCGCCACGATCACCATGCAGGATTACGCCATACGAACCATCGAAGCCAACCTATTGCGTTCGGCGCTCGCGGACGCGGAGAGGAAGGCCGAAGCGAAACCGGACGCGGACGTGAAGGAACGGAGATTCACACGCCGTATGCGCCGGAACCTGAACCGATTGGAGCCGACACTTGCGTATCTCAATGGCCGGGCGTATGACGTGCTCAAGCATTCAGACCAGCAGATCAGCGCCGCGTATGGCGTTATGAAGGGCGAGACGGAGCCTAGCGCGTTTCTTGTGGTTTCGGAGCCGTGCCGTACCAGTGATGGCGGGACGATGGGCGAACGGCATTTGCTGGAGACGCACAGGCCTAACGACGTGCTCGACTTCTTCGGATTGGAGGCCGCGAAATGAGCTCCACCACGCGGTTGCTGATCGGCAGGCCGATGCATGAACCAGCCGACAAACTCGACCCCACAGCCGGTTATCTGATCTGGGAATCCGAGAAGGGCCCGATGGATTTCGACGTGAGGATATGGCGTGAACTGTCGGGCAATCTCGACGTATGGGTTTACCTCGATTGGGAAGAATGGCATGTGGAATCGGTCAGCGAGGCCCACGACATGAGCCGCCAGGCAATGCGGTTGGCGCAATGGCTGGACGAACTGGCCGCGCTCCTCGAACAGTTCAAGGGGCTCCCGCAATGACACGCACAGATCTGCTCGTTAAGCGACTGGAACGCGAACTAGAACAGGAACGCGCCAAACGCCAGGAACTCGAAGCGCGATGCAGACAGTACGCCGCGATCATCAACCGCATGGCAACACGCAAAAGGCGATAGGAAAAGGCCGGACGGTTCACGCCAAACCATCCGGCCCTATCGCTCGCATGGAGGCATCGGAAGACCCCGCCGCATCAGGATGCGGAAACGTCCGACGTATCCAACAGAAAGCATACCCGAAAGGAGACAACCATGCAGAAGCCACGCCATGCCGCCGCCGACCTGGACGAACTGAAGGCGCTACGAAAACGTTGTGCCATGCAACGCAAGGAACTGGAAAAACTCAAGGCCATCATGACTGTCGCCAGCACGTCAGACGTGGAAAACGTCATCATCGTGAAACAGTCGGAATAAACAAGAAACCCAACCATCCGGCGGGGCTTCTGGCATCACCAAAAACCATCATACCAACAACGGGAGGAAACGTATGAACACCATGCAGGAACGACTACAAGAACTCGAAGAGAAAGGCTTACTACCGGTTTTAGCCGCGAAACTCGAACTAGAAGCACTCTGCACCATCGCGGACGCACTCAACCGCATATCAGCAAACACACGAACCCAATGGCCCACCACCACCACATGCGACGTAATCCCCATGAACAATGAAACCGAGGATGAACAATGACCGACAACACCCCAACCACCACCGGCACGGACAACCAGGAAACAACATTCACCCAGGAGCAAGTAAACCAGATCGTCGCCAAACGACTCGAAAAACAAAAGCGCTCGCTGGACAGCCAGGAAACAACATTCACCCAAGAGCAGGTAGACAAACTCATAGCCGACCGACTCGAAGAATACAAGCGCTCGCAGGAAGAAGACGAACAGGGACAGTCTCACAACAGAGAGGCCAGATACCGCATCCGCGCCAAGGAAGCCGAAGCCGAACGCGACACGCTAAGGGAGAATCTGACTCAAACGCGACGGTCGATGCTGAAGACGCAGGACGCGAGACTGGACGGTAAAGCCGCGTCCGACCTATTCGACGGCATGGACGAACAGCAGGTTAACGAGCTTTTCCAAGAGGACGGAACCGTGGATAACGACAGGCTTTCGAAGCTCGTGGACGACTTGCTCGCAGAGAAGCCGTACATGAGACGCAATATCGGCGTCAGGAACCAAACGGGGGTACCGACGCACCAGCGCAGATCATCCGGCTGGGCTGACTCATTCTGACGGCTCGTGTATGATTAATTCCAGTTTCGCGCGGTGCGCGAGCCGGAAACCGTCAGTGGCGGCCCGAAGACAAACAACACAGTCAATGGGCCGCCACTATTTTTTTTCGACGGCCCGGAAAGCATGATGAAAAATGGCTACACAAGTCACGAACAGCCTGAAGTCCCTCTATCCAGATCAGGTATTCGTCTACAACGAAGCCGTGCCCGACGCTCTGATCGCCAATCCATTGGTTGCCACTGTCGCCGGTGAAATCGAGGGTGACGCGCCACGTGTGCGCGTCCCGTACATCAAGACCGACCCGACGTCAGGTTTCGTCAAGGAAGGCGCGGACATCACGGACGGAGGCGGCGAACTGGACGAAGTTCTCATATCCACAGGCAAAATCGCCACGGTGGTAAAGCAGTCCAACGAGTCGGCTTCATTCGAGACCGCAAGCCAGCTGATCGCCGCTGGAGTGAGCCGAAGCATTATTACCAGCGCAGATAATGCGTTCCTGAACAACGCCAAGAACGAGGATACGGACGCTCAGAACGGCCCCGTGGGCATCCTGAACACGGAGGGCATCCCCGCCATACAGACCACGGGGGAGGGGATTGTGGACGCCGTGGCCGACGCCAAAGCCGCCATTGGCGGCAATGGCGGCATCCCTACCGCCATCGTTGCCAACTATGCTGTCGAGGCGATTCTGCGCAAGCTGAAGACCACGGACGGCCGGGGCTTGCTTATCGACCCAGTGGAAGCTGGTGAGCTGTCCATCCATGGATTGCCGGTGATCGTCAATAGAGCCATGCCGGACAACACGCTATTGGTTGTGAGCGCCGGTGAGATCGTGGCCGCTGTCGGCACTGTGAACCTTGCAGTGAGCACTGATGCTCTGTTCACTTCGGACTCTCTCATTCGTCGCGCCACATGGCGCATCGGCGCTAAGGTGATTCACCCCAACCGACTCGCCAAACTCACGATCAAGTGAGCATGACGAACGCGCGTTTAAACGTTGCATCGAACTCAGGTGCAACGCTTAAACGCGCGTTCGTTTTCGGCCGATTCATGCCATGAGGATGCAACGCAGGGGTGGGCGGGGACCCCGCCCAATCCACCCCACGGCGACCTCGGGTGCAGGGCCTATATCCCCCTGCGAAAATCAAACGTCGGAAAGCGTTACGCCAAAAACGTCGGAAACGTTGAAATTCCAACGGTTCAAAAGGGTAAAAGCGTAACGCATTTTCCGACGTAATGCATAACGTTGGAAATGCGGAATAGGGGAAATCGAGCTGCAATAAAAACCCGAAGGCACTCCCGCACGAATAGGCTATTATCTCAAGTCTGCACGGGACCTTCGGTGATTCCATTTTACGACGGTGCATCCATGGATGTAGCTACACCATTTTCGTGCACCTACAGCGTGAAGAATGTACTAAAAATGTACTAAAAACATCTGAAAAACACTGATTTACAACGATTCACAACGATGTTAGAACGTTGGAATATCAACGAAATTGGCGGTATATCCATGTTCCGCCAATGTTTCAACTCCCCCCGCTCGCACGGGCCGAAAAGGGCTGGAATCCAACGATTCCAGCCCTTTTGCTTTATCCAAAACGTATGAAATGTGACAAAAAAGTACTAAAAATACGCCGAAAGCCCAGCTATCTCAGCAGAAACAGACAAACGGACATCCAAACCCAAAACCAGCACCACAAATGTCCGATTCTCCAGAAAACACAATCCGAATAACCAATTCGGCAGAATCGAACACATAGCCACCCAAAACCACACTTCACGTGACCGGTTGGAAAAACAGATACGTAACGCATTGCAGACCAATCCCATGCGTCCGATTCTGAAGAAAAACGAAATTCGCCGTACGACTTTTCCGCGCACGCAATCGCAAGCATTTCCCGGTATTTCACTGTGAGCATAATCGCGGAATGAGCAGGACACGGAAGAGTTGGGTGAAGTGAAAGGTCAAGGTCAGGAGCCCGGGAGGGTTCCGGATGCGGCAACGAACCCGGTCGCCGGTCTCGCTGGATGGTGACGCCGCAGCGATAATCGCACGGCCGGCTGCCAAGCCGCATTACTCCGCGCACAGAACGCGCATTTGCTTAAGGAGTACCAATTATGGCAATGTTTCCGGCTTTGATGAATGACACGATGTTCTCCAATCTGTTCGACGATCCGTTCTTCGAGGGTTGGCGCAACATGGACCGTGCAGCCGCATGCGATCCGAACATGTCCGCAGGCATGATGAGCACCGATGTGCGTGAGACCGACAAGGGCTACATGGTCGACATCGACATGCCTGGCTTCAAGAAGGACGACATTTCGCTGGACCTGCAGAACGGCTATCTGACCGTTTCCGCGCATCGCAACAGCTCGCACGAGGACAAGGACGACAACGGCCGCTGGCTGCGTCGCGAACGCTACGCCGGCTCTTGCTCTCGTAGCTTCTACGTTGGCGAGGACGTGAAGGATTCCGACATTCACGCCAGCTACAAGGACGGCACCCTGTGCCTGGAAATGCCGAAGCCCGAAGCGCAGCAGCAGGTTGAGACCAAGCATCAGATTGCGATTGAAGGCTGATTTTCCAGCTGCCGTACGTCATATTCGCACGTCGTAAGTCACGGTAATCGCTAAGCAAAGCGAAGCCGGACGCCCGTAAGTGGATGTCCGGCTTTTTTGTTTGTCCGCACGCCGCCGCCCGAAAAGCAACGCCCGTCACGGCACTCAGCGCACCAAAAACACCATGATGAGAATCATCACGAATCCAACCAAATCGGTCGGTTCGAACACCGCGTCCGTCCATGCCACCGCGGAAATCGTGGCCATCACCGGTTCGCTGGTGCCGAGCATGGTGGCACGCATCGAACCGACGCGCACCACGCCGGCCATGTACAGCCAGAACGCGCCGAATGTGCCGCCGATCACGGTGAACGCCATCAGCCCCACACCCAGCCAATCCAACTGCGGCGCCGTAGCCCACGGCCGCACGAACGGCAGCAGCACAAGCCCGGAAATCAGAAATGCGATGCCGTTGACGGTGAAGTTGCCCCAACGTTCGATGAGCTTGACCGGAAGAAACACCATGGCCGCCGTGGACGCCGCGTTGATAGCGCCCCAAATCAGGCCGACCAACGGCAGTTTCAGCGTGGTGAAATCGCCGCCGGTCGCAATCAGCACGGTTCCCGCGAAGGCGAGCGCCACGCCGATGCCTTCCCGTACGCCGGGCAGTCGCCGCCCGCGCAGGCATACGACCCCCAAGACGAACAGCAGGTTCAGGCTTTGCAGCACGGTCGCGGTGCCGGAGTTGGTCCAGTTGATCGATTCGAGGTAGGCGACCTGCACCAGCAGCACGCATATGATGGCGGTGGCCAGCAGCCGCGGATATGATTTGCGATCGCGTAGCGCGCCGGTAAGCAGTTTCGGCGTCATGATGGCCGAGCAGGTGAGGAAAAGCACGCCGGCTGCCAGTTCGCGCACGCATGCGATCCACAGCGGCGAGGCATGATACGTGCCCATGAGGATTTTGGAGACGGTGGCGTTGACGCCCCACAGCACGCCGCCGCACAGGGTCATTGCGATGCCGATAATCAGGTCCTTCGGCGTGCGCTCGAACGTTTTCCCTGTCACGACACGGTTCCTTCCTTGTACGTCCCTCCGTTCATCGCACACCGTACACGCTTATATGTCCTTCTACCATACCTCGCATGTCCGATTCGGGAGAAACGGACACATGGAGCAGAGATTGATGGGACGGTGTGTCCGATTCACCAGAAACGGGCACACAGAGTACGGATTTTGGATTGCGAATGTCCGATTCGGGAGAATCGGACACGTGGGGGTGAGGGGATGTGTTGCGATGAGGCATGCAAAATGCCGGACGTCCCGTAGAGGAGCATCCGGCATTTTATTGCGCGGTTACAGCAACGATCGGGCGATTACTTGTTGCGCTGACGACGCAGTAGCAGCATCGCACCACCGGCCAATACCAGCACCGCAGCAGCCACAATCATGCCCATCACATTGGAACCGGTGTTGGAGATGACGTCGGCAGGCGCATTGGCGCCCTGCTGGACAGTCGGAGTGGTTGGCTTGGACGGCTGAGTCGGAGTTACCAGATTATCCGGATTCGGCTTGTCTGGCGTGCTGTCCTTCACATCGACCGTGAAGTCCGCTCGTGCTCCGCGGTTGAACCGCATCACCACGGAACCGGTGCTGCCGGTTTCCTGGGCGTTGAGGAACGCGCTGGTCAGCGTGATGCCGGAACCGTCCTCGTTCACCACGTAATCCGTGCCGGCCACCAGGGCCTGGTAGTTGTATTCGACGCTTTCCACGGTGTTGCCGTTGAAGTTGACGCCCACGTTCAGGCCGGCCGCGTTCGGCGCCTTGGCGAAGGCATCGTACTTGTCGTAGGTGAAGGCGTTGCCCGCGGTCAGCGAGGCGTTCTTCACTTCGGTGCCGTCGTTCAGCAGCCAGACCTGCGCGCCATGATACGGGTTGGCGGTGCCGACGGCCAGACCGGAGTTGGTCACGGCGAACACGCGCAGACCGTGGTTATTGTTGTCGCCGAAGCCGTTGCGGGTGACGGTCTGGAAGTTCAGACCATCGGAGGTGACCACCATGTCGAAGCCGCGCTTTTCGGAGTTCGCGTAGTGCAGGTAACGGCATACGCCCACGAAGTAGGTGAAGTTCTCGACGTTCTCCTGGGTGAGCCACTTGTCGAGCTGTTCGACGACGTAGTCCGGCAGCATCGGCCTGACCTGCTGGTACAGGGCCAGCAGCTCTTCCAGCATCTTCTGGAAGTCCTCACGATTTTCGATCGTGTATTCCTCGGCATCGTCGAGCGCCATCGGAGCGGTGCCGTCGGCCTGCACGTCGGTCTGCTTGGATTCCAGGTCGCCCTGCATCTCCTGCATCAGCGATTCCATGCGCTGCACTTTGGCGATATCGTCGGCCGCGGCGCCATCAGCATTCGAGCCATCGGTGAGAGCGTAGGTGGAAGCACCGGAAGCGTCGGTTTCCGTTGTTTCCAGGAACTTCTTGATGTATTCGATCTGCTTCTTCCATTCCTCCGGAGTGCGGTGGAGGATGTCGCCATTGGCGAACTGCGTCACCGGGTAGGACAGGTCGCTGATATCGAAGGTGCCCGCGTACATCTTGCCGTCGTACGACTGCATGCGCCACACGTACTGGTTGAGGTAACGGCTGATGTCGTGTTCCTCGCCAAGGCCGGCGCGCATGGTCTTGCCGTCGATGGTGCCCTTCGGGGCGTTGAAGTACTTGTCCCCATCGGAGCCCGCCACGAGTTCGAAGTTCTCGTCGGCGTCCATGCGCCACAGGTTCACCGGGTTGGACATGTCGTCGTACAGGTTTTTGAATTTCATGGTGCTGAGCACGTCCGGCAACGCCACCATCGGATCGTTGTAGCCGCCGAGGTACAGGTGGTTCTTGTAGACCACCATGTTGGCCGCGCCGGAACGGGTGGCGCCGAAACCGTATTCGTAGCGCGCGCCGTCGGCCGGATCGCCCACGAGCGGCGTGTACGTCCACTTGCCGTCGGCGCCTTCCTCGCCGCGGAACAGCGCGAACGACTGCTTGTTATTCGCGGTGCCGGTGACGACGGTGATATACAGGCGATTGTTGAACGTCACCATATCCCAGATGGCGCCACCGAAGATGTTGTCGGTGTAGTGGTACGCAGGATAGTTCAGCAGATCCTGCTGTGTGGCGATGGTACGGAACGAGTCGGCGCCGGCGG
>ENA-OPAC01001334-OPAC01001334.1-human-gut-metagenome-genome-assembly--contig:-NODE-1334-length-11656-cov-2.881217_pt1 | contig 11656 bp, 7 predicted proteins | sample MGYA00241052_ERZ501420 | MGnify/ENA primary metagenome ERZ501420 (study PRJEB25962, sample SAMEA2042513) | human gut metagenome | biome: human gut; feature: human-associated habitat; material: faeces... | reverse complement strand
CATGCCGGAAACGGTGGTGCCGGCCGTGGACCGGCGGTCGAATGAATTTGCGAGAGGTGGACGATGACTGCATACATGGATCACAAGAACCTCGCCAACGAGGTGATCGACGATGCGCGCGCACGTGAGATCACGGACGGCGTGCATCGTGTGCTCGACCGCATCGCGGCAGCTGAGGAACAAGCCGGACGCGAAGCCGGCTCCGTGCGCCTGCTGGCCGCCACGAAGACGCGCGACATCGGCGAAATCATGGCTGCGATTGATGCCGGCGTGCGCATGATCGGCGAGAACCGTCCGCAGGAAGTGACGGCGAAGGCCGAAGGGCTGGCACGGCGATGCGCGGAACGCGGGTTTTCGCTGGGCGTCGCAGGCGCCGCGCCGGATGCTGCGGCGGAGCATATTCCATTCCACCTGATCGGCCAGCTGCAAAGCAATAAAATCGGCAAAGTGCTGCCGGTGGTCGACACTATCGAATCGGTCGATTCAATCGATTTGGCAGAAAAAATTTCACGTAGAGCCGTGGCTCGCGGTATTACTGTCGGCGTGTTGCTGGAAGTCAACGAATCCGGCGAGGAATCGAAATCCGGTTGCGATCCGGCGCACGCCATCCGCATCGCGCAGAAAATCGGCACGTTGGACGGCATCGAATTGCGGGGACTGATGACGATCGGCGCGCATGTGCACGACGAAACGGTGATTCGCCGCGGTTTCTCGCACCTGCGCAAGACCCGCGACCTCATCCTCGCATCCGGCGAACCGGGCACGGACCGTTGCCGGGAACTGTCGATGGGCATGACCGGCGACATGGAACTGGCCATCGCCGAAGGTTCCACCATCGTGCGCGTCGGCACTGCGATTTTCGGTGAGCGTGCGTTCATCTGAGCGCTTTCTTTGACTTTTTCTGTTTTTTTAAGGATTTGCGGGGCTCGTCCGCCTGGATTGCATTCGTCTGGCTTACATTCGTCTGACTTGCATTCCTCTGAAAAACGGCTTGTCTGAGCTGCGTTCCGCCGGTAGGTGGGGTGCTGCGCGGTTTGGTGCCAAAATTGCCGGTTTTGTGCCTGAAACCGTTGTCTTTCTAGGGGTAAGCCCTCCTATAGGGGGCAAGGGCTTTCGTATGGCGGGTGTGAACATGGGTGTGTTCGAAGGAGAAACCCATGTTTTGGTCTGCCTCTCGATTGATGAGTAAACCCGTCCGTCTGCTCGCCCGCAGGACGGATTCCTACGTGCATGCGCATACGGTGCTGCGTTCGCCCATGCGGCTGTTCGGTGCCGTGGCGGGCGCCTCGGTTGATTCCTATGATGCCGGTGATGATAACGATGGCATCGGCAATGGCGCCGGAGTCGGATCTGATGCCGATGCAGCTGCCGACAGTGGTCATGCCGGAACTGTTGCGTTCGCTGGAACGTTCGCTGGAACGCCGTCGTTTTACGAGGCGATTGACATTGCCGATGTGGTTCGCGCGCGCAGGCTGCGGCGGATTCGTTTCATATTGGTGCGGTGCGTGTCCGTGCTGCTGATCGTGGGCGCGGTGGTGGTCGCGTCGTTGCCGTTCGCCATGCAGGCGCATTCCGCGCGGCGCTTGGCCGAGACATCCGATTCGGCGGCTCGCACGGTTACCGGATGGCCGTATCCGATGGCGATGGAGGAGTTGGAACGGGCGCGCGCATACAATCGGCGGCTTGCCGTGGAAGGACAGCCGGTATTGGGCGAGGCGGCCGATCCGTTCACTACCAGACCGGCTGGCACTGCCGGAGATGCTGATGTCGCCGACGATTCGGCGTCTTCCGGCGGTTCCGGGCTTTCCGCGGCGGACACGGACGCGAACTATCAGGGCCTGCTGGATTCCGGCGCAGGCATCATGGGCACGGTATTGGTGCCCAAAATCGGCGTGGAACTGCCGATTCGGCATGGTACGTCCGAACCGGTGCTCGCCGTCGGTGCCGGGCATCTGTACGGCACCAGCCTGCCGGTCGGCGGCACTGACTCGCATACGGTGGTCACCGGGCATCGCGGCCTGGTCAAATCGTTGATGTTCACACGGCTCGACGAACTGCACGACGGCGATTTCATGTACATCAAAGTGATGGACGAGACGCTGGGATACGAAGTGGACCGAATCAGCGTGATCGAACCGGACGACGTCTCACGGTTGAAAATCGTGCCCGGCGAAGACCGGCTGACGTTGATGACCTGCACGCCATACGGCATCAACACGCATCGGCTGCTAGTCTCCGGGCATCGCGTCGCAATACCGCTGCCCGCGCCAGATCCGGCCGACGTGCGCGACGAACGTGCGACCGAACTGGGCGCGCTCGCCATGACCATCGTTTGCACGATGGGCGGCATGCTGTTGTGCTGCATGGTCGTGCGGTCGATGCGGCCCCGACACCGAATCATGCGGCACGCTTCCGCCTGGCCGCGTAAAGGATAAGGGGGAAGGCCGCGATTTTCGCGGGTCCGCACGTTCCCCGAACCCATCAATGGAGGGGACGGGTTTCAAAACGTTCATCCATAAGGTTCAAGGCATGGAGGCGCATAGGCAATTCGCCGCAGCGCCATGAGAGATGGACATGTCATGAAGTGGATGAAGGACCCGCTTGCCGGCTTCATAAGCCGGTGTGGCGCGCGGATGGGAAAATTCACCGCATTGCTTGTCACGATTGCGATGCTGGCCGGCACCACGGGAGCCGGCGCGACCGCGTTCGCCGACGAAACGGTGACGGATGGCGGCAACGTGGCCGCCGAATCCGCAGCGAGCCAGCCGGAATCGACACAACAATCCGATGCTGAAAACGCAGTCGGATCGGACGTTGCCGACATTGCCGGGCAAGATGTTGCCGGACAGTTCGCAACGGACGATGACGACGCACAATGCCTTACGGACGACGGCGAATCGCAGCAGCCATCGAACGAACAAGCGCAATCGCAACTGCAACTGCAATCGCAACCGGAACAACCGTCGGAGACGATGCCGGAACAGCGGCAGCTGTGCGATAAGACGGAACAGCCGAATGAGCAGAAGGAGCAGGAACGGCAGGCGGTTAGGCAGCCGACGGCTGAGAACGCTGACGTACCTGCAAATGGTGCTGCACCGACTCAAGACGGCGATCGAAACGACCGTGCCGGCGAAAATCGCACGGATGCTGTGGCGAATCGCGATGCGGGCGCGACAGCCGATGACGGCAAAACCGGCGATGCGGACGATGCTGACAACGATGGCAACACTGCTGAAGATGCCGACGCCGACGAACACATCATGCGCGATCGCTTCACCTTCAATCGCAAAACCGTGATGCGCGCCGCTGCGAACGAAGCGGTGCAGGCGCCGGACCACGCGAAAAGCATCACATACAACAACGGCGGCAAATACACGCTGAACCTCAACGTGGTGGGCAAGGACACCCGCGAAAGCCATGAGACCACGGAGAAAATCGAAGTGGTGCTCGTACTGGACACGTCAGGATCGATGGGATATTGCATGAACGGGCGCCAAGGAGGCTGCAGCGACACGAATCCACAGCGATTGGCGGCGCTGAAAAAGGCGGCCAACAGTTTCATCGACGCCACCAAGGTCACCAACGACACCATCCAGGACGAAAACAGCAAAGTGCGAATCGCCATCGCTCAATTCGGGCAGACATCCGGCGTGGTGAGTTCCCTGACCAGCGATACCGCCGCTCTGAAATCATCGGTGAGCAGGCTGTCCGCCAATGGCGCGACCCCTGCGGACAAAGGCATGGCCGCCGCGCAGACGGCATTGCTGCGGGCAAGGCCAGGCGCGAAGAAAGTCGTCATTTTCTTCGCGGACGGTGTGCCGACCACGCAAAACACTTTTAGCACGAGAGTCGCCAATGACGCCGTGACAACCGCGCTCGCCATGAAATCGGCCGGCACGCTCATCTACAGCATCGGCATCTTCGAAGGCGCCAATCCGGAGCAGCAATCGTTCGGTAACAGGGAGAACGACCAAGCCAACCAGTTCATGCACGCCGTGTCCAGCAACTATCCGAACGCCACCGCGTACAACAAAACCAATTGGGGTACGGGCAGCAACCTCGGCTACTACAAGGCCACCAACAGCGCTGACGACCTGACGAAGATCTTCGACGACATCCAGAAGGAGATCATCACGGGAAGCGCCTACAGCGGCGTCTCGATCGTCGACGAGCTGTCCGAATACGCGCAGGTCGATGGCGTTGTCTGGAACATGGCCAGCATGCGGAACTTCGGCGGAGCGACCTACTACCGGGTGACCGGCGGCGTGACGCTCAACGTGACGAATCTGTCTTCGGGGGCTACGCCTCCAGTGCTGGAACGTGATTACACATTGTGGTACAGCGACGCCGGCAACGGCAAGATCCGCGTCGAATTCGCCGGCGATTACGAGCTGCTGCACAACGCGACCTACACGCTCTCGTACGGCATAGTGCCAACCGACAGCGCCTACGCGCGGGTCAATATGGTCGACGGCGGCATCAACTACGACGCGACCGGCGACGCGGGCACCGGCACGACTTCCGCAGGAAAGCCGGGCTTCCGATCGAACGCGTCGGCGCAGGTCTGTTACACCTTCGACAAGCAGTCCGCCTGCGCGGCCTACCAGCATCCCGTATTGCAGGTGCCGTCCGCCAACGTGGTCGTGACGAAACATTGGGAAGGCGGAATGCCGGCGAGCGGAGCCACATTGCGCATCGATTTCATGCAGGGCGGCGCATCGAAGCTGGGCAAAGACCTTTCCGAAGATGACGAGCTGCCTACCGGCGAATGGCAGTACACATTCCGTGGCGTGATGGCAGGCGACTACACCGTCACGGAAGGCAACATCGCCGGCTATCACGCGAAAGGCAACGTCACCTCAGTGCCGATCAGCATCACCAGAGCCGACATGTGGAGCGCGTTCGACAAGGGACAGACCGCCACCTACGAAGCCTCGTTCACCAACGTGAAAGAGACGGTGGCCGTGCTGCCGCTGTCCGGCGCATCGGAAGGACGGACCTGGCTGGTCGTGGCCGGCGTCACGGCACTGGTGCTGCTGCTTGCGGGCATCGTCGGACTGGCTTTGATCGGGCGCGGACGGCCGTGACGGAACTGCCGGACGGCAATCGCAATTCTCTGATCGCAATCCGGCAATCGCAATTTTTCAATCACAACTAAAGAGCAACACAACTTACGAAACTTCCCATAAAACCAACCAATCGGCTGCGGTAACAAGGCCGACCAAACCAAGGAAGAGAGGTCTCTCATCATGAAGACGAGAAGGCTTTGTGCAGTAATCGCCGCGGCGGCAACGTTGCTGGGCGGTATGGCGTTCGGCACGGCCGGAGCGTATGCGGCCGGCAGCGCATCGATCGAAGTGCGGCATTCGCAGAAGGGGCACACCTACTCCGCGTACAAGTTCGCCTCGCTGACGGTGGACGGCGACGCCGTGCAGGTCGACACCGACGCCGATTGGGTGACTGCTGTGACCGACGCGGTGGCCGCCGCCAACAACAACATGGACCCCGTTGTCAGCATGCCCTCCGAATATGACAGCAATCCGGCCGCGTTCGCCGCAACCAAGACCGGCGATAACGACGCCGCCTGGTTCCGCACATTCGCGGCCTCGTTGGCGGTTGGCGATGGCGTCGTTGCCGACAAAACCGTTGCAGGCAACGGCGGTACGGCTGCCATCGGTTCGCTTGAAGAAGGCTGGTATCTCATCACCGATGTGGACAAGGACGGCGGTCGGGGAACCAATGCCATCGTCGCCACCACGCTGAACGGCGTGGCCGCCACATTCAAAGTGAAGGGCGATCCGGCAACCGGCCAGGGCAAGATCAACGCTGTCGGCATGTTTGTGGCCAAGAACGAGAACGAGCCCGACCAGCCGGGCAAGACGGCCGATACGATTACCACCACTGAAGGCGTGAGCATTGGGCAGACCGTCGCCTACACCATCACGCTGGATATTCCGAACGCGGCCGAAGGCTACGACAAGTATCCGTACTTCGTGAAGGACGTGGCATCCAAGGGCCTGACGGTCAACAGGGACTTCAAGGCCGTTGTTCGAGCCGCGGATGGCACGGAAACGAATATGCCGTTCGCCTACGTGACCGTTCCGACCGTTGGGGCCGACGGCAAGACCACCACCGTGCTGGAATTCGACTTGGCCAACAAGAGCGGCCAGCTGGTCATCACCTACACCGCCGTGGTCAACAAGGACATCATCGACATGGGCAACAAGGTTACCAACAAGGCGGTCGTGTCCCGTGACACCGAGGTGTGGAATACGCCGGTCGAATTCGACTCCTATACCGGGGGCTTCTCCTTCCACAAGTACGGTGTCGGAAGCGATGCCAATGGTCTCGCAGGAGCGAAGTTCCACGTGTTCGAGGGAACCGAGGTTTCGCAGACCCCGCTCAAGTTCATCAAGATTGTGGATGGCGAATACCGCCTTGCCGAGGCGAACGAGAAGAATACTACCGAGAACGTGGTCTCCACCACCGGCAATGTGAGGATCATGGGCTTGAAGTCCGGCAAGTACACGCTGAAGGAAACCGGATTCGCGGACGGCTACGCGAAGAACTTCGTGCCGACCTTCACCGTCGAACTGACCGTGAATCAGGAGAACGGCGAATCGACCTTCAAGCTGGTCGGCGCCAACAACTTTGGTCTGGCAAGCGAGGTCGACAAGGCAATCCAGGTCAAGAACGTGAAGAACGTCACGCAGCTGCCGCTCACCGGCGCAATGGGCACCGCGTTGTTCACCATCGCGGCCCTGGTAATGGCCGGAGCCGGACTGGCGCTCGTGCTGCGCTTCCGCGAATCCGATACGCCGATGGCGGTCTGAGCGGGCCAGCAGACAGGCAACGGGACTTGTTCGGGCGGGTGAGTCGTTGAGCGATCAACGGTTCACCCGCTTTTGTTGTGACGAATACGGGTGATTTAGGGTTTAGTACCGCCTGAAATGGTTGGAAAAACGCCATTCGTACCGGTATGATGGAACACGAAGCGAACAACGAATCGGATTGCGGCCTTGCATCGCAAACACGTATCGCAAGCGCGCATCGCAAACCGAATCGCAAGCCGAACAGGGGAATGGCATGACGGAGGCCATTCGACTGCCGTGCGGTGGAAGGGAGCCGCCGCACGCCAAGCCGAAAGGGAACATCATGTGCAACGGTGGGGGAGCGTTCAGTCCGGAAGAAGTCGAATATCTGCGCTCGCTGCCGGTGGTGGCCGAAGCGACGTCGCGACGCATCACCTACACGGAATCGTTCAAACACAACTGCATGCGCCGGTACCATGCGGGCGAATCGCCGGTCGAACTGTTCCGCGAAGCCGGACTCGACCCATCGCTGATCGGCTATAAGCGCATCGAACGTTGTTTCGCGCGCTGGCGCAAGATTGCCTGCCGTATGGGCACGGACCGGCTGGTATCGGTTGATGGGAATGGTGGAGTGATGCCATCGGCGTCGGCGGGTGTGGTTCCGTCGGCGGACTCGGCGGAAGCTGCTCGATCTGCGGTATCGCAGCCGGTGCAGCCAACGCAAACGACGGAAACGCAAAGCAATGCGACGCTGCCCGCGCCGCGCAACGCAGCCGAAGTCCCGATTCTGTCGGGAGGTGACGTGCGCGACCTGCTCATCGCCCAGCAGGTGCGCCGCATCGACGAGCTGGAACGCGAGGTGGCGGCGTTGCGGGCGGAACTGCATTGCGAATAATCGCAAAAATCGTAAAAAATGCGAGCAATCGGCATCGTCCGCAAAGCGACGCATGTCGAGAACGGCGGGCGTGGCGAGCGGGTAGACTTGCGGGTATGAGAATCGCACGTTTTACGCATAATGATGTACCGCAGTACGCCTTCGTTCAGACCGACAAGAACGACGGCAAGGACTATCTCGTGGCCTTGAACGGCTATCCGCTGTCCGGCCAGGCCGTCGAGCCGACCGGCGAGCGCTATCCGGTGGATGGTGACGGCATTCGTCTGCTGGCTCCGGTGATTCCGTCGAAGGTGTACGGTTTGGCGAAGAATTATGAGGCGCATGCGCAGTTCATGCATGAGGCCGGTCATTCCGATATCAAGCATGCGCCGGAGGATATGGTGATTTTCACCAAGCCGAGCACGTCGGTGATTGGTCCGGATGATCCGATTGTGATTCCGCTGTGTTCGAATGATATGAATTTCGAGCCGGAGTTGGCTGTGGTGATGGGTCGTATCGCCAAGAATGTGCCGGTGGAGCAGGCCATGGATTATGTGCTGGGTTTCACGTGCGTGAATGATGTGACGTTGCGTGATCTGCAGGGTCTTGATCCGACGTGGACGCGTGCGAAGGGTTTTGATACGGCGTGCCCGTTGGGTCCGTGGATTGTGACGCGTGACGATGTGGATTGGAAGGATGCGAAGATTTCCTTCACGCTCAACGGTGAGGATGTGCCGATGGCGTCGGGTACCACGGCGAATCTGATTCACGGCATTCCTGAGCAGATCGCGGCGATTACGAGTTTCACCACGCTGTTGCCGGGCGATGTGATTATGACGGGTACGCCGAACGCGTCGGGTCATCTGGATCCGGGTGACGAGGCGATCGTGCACGTCGAGGGCATCGGCGATCTGCGCAACGTGGTGGTGCGCGGCTGATTTTCGGCTTGCTGGCGGACTTTGGATTAGGCGGGTTTGCAACGTTTCGTGATTTCGTTACGTTGCTGCCCGCCTTTTTCGTATGTATTGCGATTGCCGGTGAGCGCTGGTGATTGTCGGTGACTGCCGTCCTGTGTCGAAAGACGGTTTTGAGAAACGCAAAAAGTTGAGTGTGTGGGACTCAAGTTTTGGGAATATAATGGCGATGAAGTCGGTTGAGCATATCAGACAACGACATATGCGTCCGAACGCCGGCCCGGTAGCGAAGGCCGGGCGGCCGGGCGCGAACCATGGAGGATGATATGGAACAGAAGTTCACGCAGATGGCGCAGGAAGCGCTTTCGGACGCCGTTCAGAACGCGGCGGCGCTGGGCAATCCGCAGGTAGACACCCTGCACTTGCTGGACGCGATGCTGCGTCAGGAAAACAGCATGGCCCGCGCGCTCATCGAAGCGGCAGGCGGCAACGCGCAAAACGTGAGCGCCGAAGTGCATCAGGCGATGCAATCGCTGCCGAGCGCCAGCGGATCGACCACAACGCAGCCGGACGTCAGCAGGCAGCTGTCGGCGGTGCTATCGCAAGCCGAAAAAGAAATGCAACGGAGGGGAGACGAGTACGTCACCGTCGACCTCATGCTGGTCGCAATCGCGGCCGCGAAACCGAATCAAAGCGCGGACATCTTGGAAAAGAACGGTCTTACCGCGGATAAGCTGCGTAACGCCCTGACCGCCGCGCGCGGCAGCGACCGCAAGGTGACCAGCGCCGACGCGGAAGGCTCGTACAAGGCTTTGGAGAAGTACTCCACCGATTTGACGGCCGCCGCGAAGGAAGGCAAGCTCGACCCGGTGATCGGCCGCGACCAGGAAATCCGCCGCGTCATCCAGATCCTGTCCCGCCGTACCAAGAACAATCCTGTGCTGATCGGCGAGCCTGGCGTCGGCAAAACCGCCGTCGTCGAAGGCCTGGCGCAGCGCATCGTCGCCGGCGACGTGCCGACCACCCTGCAGAACAAGAAGCTTATCTCGCTTGACCTGGGCTCCATGGTGGCTGGTTCCAAGTACCGTGGCGAATTCGAGGAACGTCTGAAGAGCGTGCTCGAGGAGATCAAGAAGGCCGACGGGCAGATCATCACCTTCATCGACGAGATCCACACCATCGTCGGCGCGGGCGCGGCCGAAGGCTCCATGGACGCGGGCAATATGCTCAAGCCCATGCTGGCCCGTGGCGAACTGCGCCTGATCGGCGCCACCACACTGGACGAATACCGTGAGAACATCGAAAAGGATCCGGCGCTCGAACGTCGTTTCCAGCAGGTGTTCGTCGGCGAGCCGAGCGTGGAGGACACCGTCGCCATCCTGCGCGGCATCGCGCCGAAGTATGAGGCCCACCACAAGGTGACCATCGGCGACGACGCGCTGGTCGCGGCGGCAACCCTGTCGAACCGCTACATTTCCGGACGCCAGCTGCCGGACAAGGCCATCGATCTGGTGGACGAGGCCGCAGCGCACCTGCGCATGGAACTCGACTCCTCACCTGAGGAAATCGACGAACTGCGCCGCCAGGTGGACCGCCTCAAGATGGAGAAATCGTACCTGCTGGGCAATCCGAAGAACGACAAGGCCGCGGAAAAGGCCGAAGCGGAACTGGACGACAGCGCCAAGGACCGTCTCGCCGATTTGAACCAGGAAATCGCCGACAAAAGCGAAAAGCTCAACGGGCTGAAAGCGCGTTGGGACGCCGAAAAGAACGGCCACAACCGTATCGGCGACCTGCGCAAGAAGCTCGACGAGCTGCGTACGCAAGCCGAAAAGTACGAGCGCGAAGGCGACCTGGCGAAATCGTCAGCCATCAACTACGGCGAAATCCCGGCCATCCAGAAGGAAATCGCCCAAGCCGAGAAGAACGAGGCGGAATCGGGCGGAGCCGACAATGCCAACGCCGACGTGCCGATGGTCCCCGACCGCGTCGACGCCGACTCCATCGCCGAAATCGTCTCCGACTGGACCGGCATCCCCGTGGGCCGTCTTATGCAGGGCGAAAACGAGAAGCTCCTGCACATGGAGGAGTACCTCGGCAAGCGCGTGATCGGCCAGAAGGAAGCCATCCAAGCGGTTTCCGACGCCGTGCGTCGCTCGCGTGCCGGCATCTCCGACCCGAACCGTCCGACCGGATCGTTCCTGTTCCTCGGCCCCACCGGCGTGGGCAAGACCGAACTGGCCAAGGCGCTCGCCGACTTCCTATTCGATGACGAGAAGGCCATGGTGCGCATCGACATGAGCGAATACATGGAGAAGGCCTCCGTGTCCCGCCTGATCGGCGCCGCGCCGGGCTACATCGGCTACGAAGAGGGTGGCCAGCTTACCGAAGCCGTGCGTCGCCGTCCGTATTCGGTGGTGCTGTTCGACGAGGTGGAGAAGGCCAATCCGGAAGTCTTCGACGTGCTGCTGCAGGTGCTTGACGACGGTCGCCTGACCGACGGCCAGGGCAGGACCGTGGACTTCAAGAACACGATTCTGATCATGACCTCCAACCTGGGCTCGCAGTTCCTCGTCAATCCCGACATGGACGCGGACGCCAAGAAGAAGGCCGTGATGGACGCGGTGCACATGAACTTCAAGCCGGAGTTCCTGAACCGTCTGGACGACATCGTCATGTTCCACCCGCTTACGCGCGAGGAGCTTGGCGGCATCGTGGATATCCAGGTGGCTGGCGTGTCCCAGCGTCTGACCGATCGCCGCATCACGCTGGACGTCACCGACTCGGCTCGCGAATGGCTGGCCAACACCGCTGATGGCGCTCGTCCGCTGCGCCGCCTGGTACAGACCGAAGTGGGCGACCAGCTGGCCCGTATGCTGCTGGCCGGCAAGGTCCACGACGGTGACACCGTGCTCGTCGACCAGACCGGCGGCGAACATCTGGAGCTCTCCGCTTGGGCGAGCGACCAGATTGTCTCCGACAATCCGGACGTGAGCGTGGACAACGTCACCGAAGACAAGTGACAATCACTGGCTCCCCTCTCTGAGCAAAGCTGT
>ENA-OPAC01001324-OPAC01001324.1-human-gut-metagenome-genome-assembly--contig:-NODE-1324-length-11704-cov-2.302172_pt1 | contig 11704 bp, 10 predicted proteins | sample MGYA00241052_ERZ501420 | MGnify/ENA primary metagenome ERZ501420 (study PRJEB25962, sample SAMEA2042513) | human gut metagenome | biome: human gut; feature: human-associated habitat; material: faeces... | reverse complement strand
TCCATTTTGGACTGCCCTGAAATTATTGTATATCCTGCAAAATATAAAGAAAAAATCTGTCAGGATTTCTTCCCGGGAGGTCTGCTTAGTCGTCAGTTTCCAACGAGTCAGACGTATGTTCGCGGTAATTCTCCGGAAGATACAGATGAACTGTCTCAATCCGGTTTTTATCGAGCTTTTCTACGACCATACGGATTCCTTCTTCGGTGGAAACAGAGTCACCGGCTTTTGGAAGACGATCCAGCTTTTCGATGATAAAGCCTCCGAGAGAATCATAATCTTCCGATTCCAGATTCAGATCCAGGGAATCATTGAGATCGTCAAGATTGGTAGAACCTTCAATAATATATTCGTGTTTGCCTACCGCTTTGATATTTTCTTCTTCATTCTCATCATATTCATCGTGGATTTCGCCAACAATCTCTTCAAGGATATCTTCCAGGGTGATCAGACCGGATGTTTCACCGTATTCATCCAGGACAATTGCGATATTGAAAGAGGCCTGGCGCATTTCAACAAGAAGCTCGGAAATGCTCTTGTATTCATAAGTGAAGTAGGCTTCACGGAGAATGTCTTTAATCTGGAACTCACTTTTCTTACTGTCATAAAGAAGAAGATCTTTCATATTGATCGTTCCGACAACATTATCTTTTGTCTCCTGGTAAACCGGAAGACGGGTGAATTTGTCTTCCCGGAACAGGTTGATCAGTTCGTCGTAACTGCTGTCAATATCAGCAAAAGTTACGTTGACACGGGGAACCATGACGTCTTTGGCAATGGCATCACCGAGATCAAACACATTGTAGATCATCTCTTTTTCATCTGATTCGATCACGCCGTCCTGATGGCTGACATTTACCACACTTCGGAGTTCAGCTTCGGTCATGGTATTGTCTTTGGCATTCGGATCGATGCGAAGAAGCATCAGAAGACCGGTGGAGAGACCGTTTACAATGAAGATAAACGGAGTCATGATCTTCATGAAAATATTGATAACCGGTGCGTAGAAAAGAGACATCTTCTCAGCATGAATGGTTGCCATCGTCTTCGGAGTAATCTCTCCGAAAAGGAGGATGAGAAGCGTCATAAGCCCACTTGCGATCGCGACGGCGGTTCCACCAAGGCGGTATGCGATTGTGGTGGCAAGGGAAGCTACCGCAGTATTAACAATGTTGTTGCCGATGAGGATCGCGCTAAGCATTTTACCTGAATTCTCAGTTACGGAAAGTACGGCGCTGGCACGCTTGTTACCCTCGTCTGCAAGGGCACGCATCCGGATTTTGTTGTAGGTTGTAAGTGCTGTCTCGGCTGACGAAAATATGCCGGATAAGAGCAGCAGGACTAGCAAAATAAGTATTTGCGAGACACTCGAGTCCACAGTTAAAAATCACTCCTTTTTGAAAATATTGATAAAATTTCTATGTTATGCCTTACTATATCGCATTTCACTTAATTTTGCAAGAGCGCGTTGAACTTGTATATTTTTTGGTGTATCATATGATGTAAGTGCCAAAATTTATTTTTGACACTTACATCATATGAGGATGATATTAAAACGTGCTTTGGCACGTAGTAACTTCTATTTGGCGGGAGGTCCAATGGCAATTTCCTGTTAAATAAAAAAAGAAGAATGGCATAGAATATTTATAGATACTAGGAGAAGAGAATGGAACAGAATTTTGAGACATGTTTGTATAATGTGGTCGATGCAGCCAAAGTACAGAAAGATGAACCGATGAAGAAGCATACAACCTTCCGGATCGGTGGCCCGGCAGATTATTTTATCATGCCATCGAATGAAAAGGAACTGGCAGAGACAATTCGGGTGTGCCGGGAATTTTCGATACCTATATATATAGTAGGAAATGGAAGCAACCTTCTGGTTGGAGACAAAGGCTTCAGAGGAGCGATTATCCAGCTTTATAAGAGTATGGGAACATTTCAGGTAGAAGGAAATCAGATCACGGCGCAGGCAGGATGTTCGCTTGCGCAGATTGCAAATGCAGCACTTGATGCAGCACTGACCGGATTTGAGTTCGCAGCAGGTATTCCGGGAACGCTTGGCGGAGCGGTTGTGATGAATGCCGGCGCGTATGGCGGAGAGATGAAGGATGTACTGGAATCTGTGACAGCGCTTACAGGTGAAGGTAAGATTATAGAACTGGGCCGTAATGAACTGGAGCTTGGATACCGCACTAGTGTGATTGCGAAGAAAGGTTATATTGTGCTTGGGGCAGTGTTGAAGCTTGAGCGCGGAGACGGAGAGAAGATCAAAACTTATATGGATGAGCTGAAGGAGAAGCGTGTGACGAAACAGCCGTTGGAATATCCAAGTGCCGGAAGTACGTTTAAGCGTCCGGAAGGATATTTTGCAGGAAAACTGATCCAGGACAGTGGTCTGAAAGGATTTACAGTAGGTGGAGCACAGGTTTCTGAAAAACACAGTGGATTTGTGATCAATAAAGGAAATGCGACGGCGGCTGATGTGATGGAGCTGATCCGGCAGGTAACAGTGAAAGTGAAAGAAGATACCGGTGTTACGATGGAACCGGAAGTGAAACAAATAGGAGAATTTTAGGGATGAGATTCGTAATTGTAACGGGAATGTCCGGAGCAGGGAAAAGTACAACTTTGAAAATGATGGAAGACATGGGATATTTCTGTGTGGATAATATGCCAATTCCTTTGATGACAAAACTGACAGAACTTTTGATCGTTCCAAATGGTGAGATCACGAAAATCGCTTTGGGACTTGATATTCGCAGTGGACAGAATCTGCGTGCATTGGACCAGGTTCTGGACGAACTTGAAAAAGCCAAGATACCACTGGAGATTCTTTTCCTTGAATCGAATGATGATACACTGGTGAAAAGGTATAAAGAGACAAGAAGGAACCACCCGCTCTCAAAGGGCGGCAGAATTGAGAACGGGATTGCCAAAGAACGTAAGAAAATTGCCTTTTTAAAAGAAAGGGCAGATTATATCCTGGATACAAGCCGGATGTTGACCAGGGAGCTGCGCAGTGAACTGAACCGTATTTTTGCCGAGAATAAAGAATACAAGAATCTGTACATTACTGTGTTATCTTTCGGATTTAAATATGGAATTCCGAGTGATGCAGACCTGGTATTTGATGTCAGATTCCTTCCGAATCCGTATTATATTGATGAACTTCGCCCGCAGAGTGGCAATGACAAGCCGGTCAGGGATTACGTGATGAATAACGATATTTCAAAAGAATTCCTGAAGAAGCTGGTCGACATGGTTGAGTTCCTGATTCCGAACTATGTTGCAGAAGGAAAGAACCAGCTTGTGATCGCAATCGGATGTACCGGCGGAAAACACCGCTCCGTGACACTTGCCAATGAGTTGTATGAACGGCTGTCTGTGGCAGAGAAAGAGTACGGTGTAAGAAAAGAGCATCGTGATATCGAGAAAGATGCAATTATGAAAGCAAAATAGGTGATAGTATGTCTTTTTCTGGAAATATTAAAGAAGAAATATCGCGTCAGCTAAGTCCTGCAAGACATTGCCGGATTGCAGAACTTGCAGCGATCATCAGCATGTGTGGGGCTGTCATGATCGACAGCAGAGGTCATGCAGCACTTAAGATTCATACGGAAAATCTGGCAGTTGCAAGAAAAAGCTTTACTTTATTGAGAAGAACGTTTAATATAGTGGTTGATATCGCTATTCGGGTGAACCGGGAAAAAGGCAGCAGCTACTATTATATAGTTGTAAAAAAACACGAAGATGCTATCAGGGTGCTTCAGGCGGCAAAACTGCTCAATCCTTATGGAGACGTGGAAGAAGAGCTTTCTGTAGTAAAGAATGTCGTGATTCAGGAGACTTGCTGTAAGCGGTCTTTCCTGCGTGGCGTTTTTCTTGCATCGGGATCCATGAGCGACCCGGAGAAGTCCTATCATTTTGAAATTGTCTGTGCGTCGATGGGAAAAGCGCAGCAGATTCAGAAGATAATGAGATGTTTTGCTCTGGACGCAAAGATTGTATCAAGGAAGAAATCATTTGTGGTTTATCTGAAAGAAGGAGCTCAGATCGTGGATGTGCTGAATGTGATGGAGGCACATCAGTCACTGATGGAGTTGGAGAATATCCGTATATTGAAAGATATGAGAAATACGGTGAATCGAAAAGTGAACTGCGAGACTGCGAATATCAATAAAACGGTTTCCGCTGCTGTAAAGCAGATCGACGATATAAGGTATATTGAGGAAACAAAAGGACTCGATAAGCTGCCGGAAGGATTGAAGGACATGGCCCTTACAAGACTTACATATCCGGAGGCATCTTTAAAAGAGTTAGGCGCACTTCTGCAAAATCCGGTAGGCAAGTCCGGAGTGAACCACAGATTGCGCAAGTTAAGTGAAATGGCGGAAGAGATAAGGGCTAAGCAAGGAGGAACATTATGATCAAAAAACCTGTTAAGATTCAATTGTCCGAGGGATTAGACGCCAGACCGATTGCACTTCTTGTTCAGGAAGCTAGTCAGTATTCAAGTTCGGTATATATCGAAGTTGACCAGAAGCAAGTCAATGCAAAGAGCATTATGGGGATGATGAGTCTGACACTGATGCCGGGAGAGGAAATCACCGTTGTTGCGAACGGAACAGATGAAAAGGAAGCAGCAGCTGGTATCGAAAGGTTTCTTGTGAACGTTAAGAACAGATAATTGCATAAAACTTTGAAGAGTCTGCCGAAAGCAGGCTCTTTATGCTATAATGCATGTATCCGTAAGGAGCTGTGGGGACAGCCCTTATAGAGAAAAGAACAGATAACAGGAGGACGGACGTATGAAAAAAGCATTGTTTATTTATAATCCGAATGCAGGAAAGGGACTTTTAAAACCGAAGCTTTCTGATATTATTGACATTATTGTAAAAGCAGGATATGAAGTGGTTGTATATCCGACGCAGAAATATAAAGACGCTTATTATAAAGTAAAGACATTTACAGAGGAGTATGACCGTGTGATCTGCAGTGGTGGTGACGGAACACTTGATGAGGTCGTAACCGGAATGATGAAGAGAGAAAAAAAGATTCCGGTCGGTTACATCCCGACAGGAACGACCAACGACTTTGCGAGCAGTCTCCATATCCCGAAGAATCTTCTCCAGGCGGCAAGTACAGCTGCAGGGGGGGAAGAGTTTCCCTGTGATATCGGACGGTTTAACGGAGATGTGTTCGTGTACATTGCAGCATTCGGACTCTTCACGGATGTATCTTATGAGACAAAGCAGGAAATGAAGAATGTTCTGGGACATCTGGCATATGTGCTGGAAGGAGCAACCAGAATTTTTGATATCCCGTCATATAAATTAAAAGTGACACATGACGGAGAAACGATTGAGGACGAATTTATTTATGGTATGGTGACGAATTCCAGATCTGTTGGCGGTTTCCGTAATATGATCGGGAAGAATGTGGTTTTTGATGACGGAGAATTTGAGGTTACACTGATCCGGACACCGAAGAACCCGCTCGCGCTTCAGGAGATCATTGGGGCGCTTCTGAGCAGCCAGATCAATACGAAGCACATTTATTCATTTAAGACAGGTGAGATCCATTTTGAATCAGTGGAAGAGATCCCATGGACGCTGGATGGAGAGTTCGGTGGGGAACACGACAGTGTCTGCATCAAGAACGCGAAACAGGCTCTTAAAATCGTAGTTCCGGAAGAGGAACAGTAAAAAAATAAAAAAAGGTCTTGTCAAATGAAAAGAAGTACGTTATACTAAGCAAGTGAGTTAGCCAGACAGCTAATGAACATACATCTGGCCCCCTGGTCAAGCGGTCAAGACGCGACCCTCTCACGGTCGAATCAGGGGTTCGATTCCCCTGGGGGTCAGCCTATAAAAGCCTTTAACAGAGAAGTGGAGGAATACAAAATGTTAGTTTCAGCAACAGAGATGTTAAAAAAAGCAAAAGCAGGTCATTATGCAGTAGGACAGTTTAATATCAACGATCTTGAATGGACCAAAGCAGTTCTGACTGCAGCTGAGGAATTAAGATCACCGGTTATTCTTGGTGTGTCTGAAGGCGCAGGAAAGTACATGGCTGGATACAGAACAGTTGTAGGAATGGTAAATGGAATGATCAAAGAAATGGACATTTCGGTTCCGGTTGCACTTCATCTTGATCATGGTAGCTATGAAGGCTGCCTGAAATGTATAGATGCAGGATTCTCATCAGTTATGTTTGACGGATCTCATTATCCGATCGAAGAAAACATTGAGAAGACTACAGAACTTGTTAAACTTTGCCATGGAAAAGGACTTTCTATCGAAGCAGAAGTTGGTTCTATCGGTGGAGAAGAAGATGGTGTTGTAGGAATGGGCGAATGCGCAGATCCTAAGGAATGCAAGATGATTGCAGACCTTGGCGTTGATTTCCTTGCAGCAGGTATCGGTAACATTCATGGAAAATATCCGGCAAACTGGAAAGGACTCAGCTTTGAGACTCTTGCAGCAGTTCAGGAGCTCACAGGAGAACTTCCGCTCGTACTTCACGGAGGTACAGGAATTCCGGATGATATGATTAAGAAAGCAATTGACCTTGGAGTTTCTAAGATCAATGTTAATACAGAATGTCAGCTGGTATTCGCAGAAGCTACCCGCAAATACATTGAAGCAGGAAAGGATCTTGAAGGAAAAGGATACGATCCACGTAAACTTCTGAAACCGGGTGCAGATGCAATCGTTGAAAAAGTAAAAGAGAAAATGATTCTGTTCGGTTCTGACGGAAAAGCTGAATAGTCTGATTTTTGATAATATCATGGACAAAGGCGTCCGAAGAAAACGGTATAAAAGGAGTTTTGCGTGAGTGCAAGACTCCTTTATTTGAATCAAAAAACGACCGTTTTGTATAAGTAGTAGAAAATGAGTAGTAGAAAAGAGAGGTACATGGGATGAGCGAATGGATTAGTGTAGCAGAAATATTTGGAGAAAACGTCTTCAATGATGCTGTTATGCAGGAAAGACTTCCGAAGAAGACTTACAAAGAGCTGAAAAAGACGATCGAAGAAGGTAAAGAGCTTCAGGCTGCAACAGCAGACGTTATTGCACATGAGATGAAAGAGTGGGCGATTGAAAAGGGTGCCACTCACTATTCGCACTGGTTCCAGCCTCTTACAGGAGCAACAGCTGAAAAGCATGATTCGTTTATTTCAGCACCGAAGTCAGATGGAAAGATCCTGATGGAGTTTTCGGGAAAGGAGCTGATCAAAGGAGAACCGGATGCATCTTCCTTCCCGTCAGGAGGACTGCGTTCTACATTTGAAGCAAGAGGTTATACAGCGTGGGATTGTACATCGCCTGCATTTGTTAAAAAGAGTCCGGATGGGAAAAGATCGATTTTATATATACCGACAGCATTTTGTTCCTATACCGGAGAAGCATTGGATCAGAAGACACCTCTTCTTCGCTCTATGGAAGCAATCAACAAACAATCCATCCGTCTTCTGCGTCTTTTTGGAAACACAACGTCCCAAAAGGTTACACCATCTGTTGGAGTTGAGCAGGAATATTTCCTGGTAGACAGAGAAAAATATCTTAAGAGAAAGGATCTTGTATTTACAGGACGTACATTATTCGGAGCAAATCCTCCGAAGGGACAGGAACTGGATGACCATTATTTTGGTGCGATCCGTGAGAGAATCGCAGCATTTATGACTGATGTCAATGAAGAACTCTGGAAGATGGGTGTAGCTGCAAAGACACAGCACAATGAAGTGGCACCTGGACAGCATGAGCTTGCGCCGATCTATGCACAGTGCAACGTAGCAGTTGACCATAATCAGCTGATCATGGAGACGCTGAAGAAAGTGGCATATCGCCATAATCTTCAATGCCTGTTACACGAAAAGCCGTTTGAAGGTGTAAATGGTTCCGGAAAGCATAATAACTGGTCACTGGTTACAGATGATGGGATCAACATTCTGGATCCGGGAAAGACACCTCATGATAATATTCAGTTCCTTCTGGTTCTGACCTGTATTCTCCGTGCAGTAGACCTGCATGCAGACCTGCTCCGTGAATCTGCTTCTGACGTAGGAAACGATCACAGACTTGGAGCAAATGAAGCACCGCCGGCAATTATTTCCGCATACCTCGGAGAACAGCTTGAAGACGTGCTTGCACAGCTTATTGATACCGGAGAAGCTGCACACAGCTTAAAAGGCGGCAAATTACATACCGGTGTAAGTACACTTCCGGATTTTGCAAAGGATGCAACTGACAGAAACCGTACTTCACCATTCGCATTTACAGGTAACAAATTCGAATTCCGTATGCTCGGTTCCGAAGCTTCTGTTGCAAACCCGAACATTATCTTAAACACTGCTGTTGCTGAGTGTGTTCACCAGTTTGCAGAACAGTTAAAGGATGTACCGGAAGACAAGATGGAGGATGCAATCCACGAACTGATCAAGAAAACAATTATTGATCATAAACGTGTTATCTTTAACGGAAACGGTTATACAGACGAATGGATTGAAGAAGCTACGAAACGTGGTCTCTTTAACCTGAAATCTACACCGGATGCTCTTCCTCAGTGGATCGCAGAGAAGAATATTGAACTCTTTACCAAATATCATATCTTCACAAAAGAAGAAATTGAATCCCGTTATGAGATCTGGCTGGAATCCTATTCCAAGATTCTTAACATTGAGTCCAATACTATGGTTGAAATGGTACAGAAGGATTTCCTTCCATCTGTATTCGCATATATCGACAAAGTTGCAGCTACTGCTGTTGCTAAAAAATCAGTTGTTTCAGATGTCAGCACAGCTTCTGAAGGAAAACTGATCAAAGAGCTGTCACAGCTTGCTGATGAGATTTCCACAGGTCTTGAGACCTTAAGGGCAGACACTGCCAAAGCACTTGCTACAGAAGATCCTCTGGCTAATGCAAAAGCATACCAGACAGTTGTTCTTTCTGATATGGATGAACTCAGAAAATCTGTAGACGCAGCAGAAACTCTGATCCCGGATGCACTGCTTCCATATCCTACATATGACAAGCTTCTGTTTTCCGTTTAATTAACAGGTAATAACAGGGGAATATCTTTATGAACTCTACTTCATAATTCATTATCGATTTCCTCATCCATTAATCACACGATATTTTGATATTCCCCTGTTTTACATATAATTTTGATTTTAAACTGCATTGCATACAGTCATACGAAATGTCTTTTCTATTACATCAGTTATGCAATACACTATAAATATGGATTTTATATTCGCAAAAGCGCGATGAACTGGCTACATTTCCAGGCATTGCGCTTTTTGCATTTTATAAAATATGAGGAAATTTTTATGAGGGAGGAATATTATTATGGAATTTTCCGCAGTAAACACAATATGGGTGCTGGTCGGCGCCGCGCTGGTCTTCTTTATGCAGGCCGGATTCGCAATGGTAGAAACAGGCTTCACACGAGCCAAAAACGCAGGTAACATTATTATGAAAAACCTGATGGACTTCTGTATCGGAACCCCGGTCTTCTGGCTGGTCGGCTTCGGTCTGATGTTCGGTGCAGGTAATGGATTTATCGGAAAGATCGGTGGTATTGCCACAGAAGCACACTATGGTTCAGGAATGCTTCCTGACGGAGTTCCTTTCTGGGCATTCTTAATCTTCCAGACAGTATTCTGTGCAACATCCGCAACAATTGTTTCCGGTGCAATGGCAGAACGTACCAAGTTCCTTTCCTATTGCGTCTACAGCCTTATGATCAGTCTTGTTGTATATCCGGTATCCGGACACTGGATCTGGGGCGGTGGATTTATCAGCCAGATGGGATTCCACGATTTCGCAGGTTCCTGTGCAGTACATATGGTAGGTGGTGTGGCAGCTCTGATCGGTGCCATCATCCTTGGACCTCGTATCGGTAAGTATACAAAGGACGGCAAATCAAAAGCTATCCCTGGACACAACCTTACAGTTGGTGCTTTAGGTGTATTTATCCTCTGGTTCTGCTGGTTCGGATTTAACGGTGCTTCCACAGTCAGTATGGAAGGCGATGCAATCGTAAGTGCAGGTAAAATCTTCGTTACTACTAACCTTGCAGCAGCTGTTGCAACTGTAACTGTTATGATCATCACATGGGTACGTTACAAAAAACCGGATGTTTCCATGTCTCTGAACGGTTCTCTTGCAGGACTTGTAGCAATTACAGCAGGATGCGACACAGTTTCTCCTACATCCGCAGCAATCATCGGTATTGCTTCCGGTTTCATCGTAGTATTTGGTATTGAATTTATTGACAAAGTCCTGAAAATCGATGACCCTGTTGGTGCTGTCGGTGTTCATGGTTTAAACGGTGCTTTCGGTACTCTTGCAGTTGGTCTTTTCTCCGATGGATCAGGCACAGACTGGAAAGGACTTCTTACAGGCGGCGGCTTCCACGGATTTGGTGTTCAGTTCACTGGTATGATCATCACAATCGCATGGGTTGTTGTTACTATGACAATTATCTTCCAGGTAATCAAGCATACAATCGGACTTCGTGTTTCAGCTGAAGAAGAGATCGCAGGTCTTGACTCCAAAGAACATGGTCTTGCAAGTGCTTATGACGGTTTCGCAATGGCTAGCGTTCCGACTCCTATGGGAACTTCCATAAAAGCTCCTGTTGTCACAGCCAGACCTTCTGCTCCTGCTGAATCAGTTCCTGAACTTCCGAAAGAAGGCGTTCATAAGCTTACAAAAGTTGTTATCATCACCCGTCAGAATAAGCTTGATGAATTTATGCAGGCAATGAATGAGATCGGTGTTACAGGTATCACTATTACGAACGTTCTCGGATGCGGTGTACAGAAAGGTGCTCCATCCTACTATCGTGGTGTTGAGATGGAAATGAATCTTCTTCCTAAGGTCAAAATTGAGATTGTTGTAAGTCTCGTACCTGTACAGAAAGTTATCGAAACTGCCAAGGCAGTCCTCCATACCGGTCAGATTGGTGATGGTAAAGTATTTGTATATGACATTGAAAATGTCGTTAAGATCCGTACAGGCGAAGAAGGTTATCTCGCACTGCAGGATACAAAGTAAATTATTTATCAACAATCAGGTAATATTAATAAGAGACATCAGCGTATTGATTGCTGGTGTCTCTTATTTTAATCTTTCTTTCTAACAATTCCAATGGCGTTAAAAAACAGGCAGTATATTTCATGTAAATATCATAGCCACGATATCGGAAGCCTATTGTATTATATCTGGTAGGAAGTGTGTCAAGTGCAAGAACCGCTTTTTAATCTTTTGGGAAAAATCCTCTGCATACTCCCGGTATTTAAATTGCTGAAGGATATATTTCTTTTTTCCTTCACATCCAGCTTGCCGCTCTGGGCAATTACAACTTTGTATTTTCTTTTTTCCATCCGTACCCCTTATATTGCATCAATTTCTGCCCATGCTTCTTCCACTATCTGCACTCTGTCACTTTCCATATCATCAATGGCTTCATCCAGCCTTGACAAAAGAACATCCATTGCATCATTGATTGTATAAGTTGGTTCATGGGATTTTGTTGCCTGTGCCAATGCCATAACCATCACCCTTTCTTGAAATAGCACTTTTGTTTCTATTTTTATCATACCACGAACCACCGGAAATATCTATATATTTTAAATTTGTCTTTATAACCCAAACACAGAATACTGTTTTTGGGACGTTTTTTAGAATTTGTC
>ENA-OPAC01001320-OPAC01001320.1-human-gut-metagenome-genome-assembly--contig:-NODE-1320-length-11722-cov-3.461215_pt1 | contig 11722 bp, 14 predicted proteins | sample MGYA00241052_ERZ501420 | MGnify/ENA primary metagenome ERZ501420 (study PRJEB25962, sample SAMEA2042513) | human gut metagenome | biome: human gut; feature: human-associated habitat; material: faeces... | reverse complement strand
TGCGCCGGTCGGTCTTGTGATACATACAGATCAGGTTTTCTTCTTCCACGGTGAAATACATTCCTCATACCTCCATCCATTCCTCCGAATATTATTATAATTCGTTCTTTCGAATAATACAATCATATGCCTTCTACATTGGCACATCCTTCGGGAGTGCATGAAAGGATACCTAGCAAACACTTCCTATGTCATGACACAGACGAAATTTCCCACACTTTCCTAACGTCTGTACGATTAAATTTCCATAGGAAAGCCTTCCTGGCATTCTTCTGATTTTCTTCAATTTTCCGCTAGAATATCTTGACTTTTCACGCCGTCTGTATCATTAGTTAAATTTTTTCATGTATCTTATGAATATCTCTTGGGTGTTAAAAAGGAAAAATAAGCAGTGATCTGGAATATTTTCACAGACCACTGCTTAAATTTTTATTAAAGCGATACCCAACTCCCCACACTGTCTGTATGTACATTGGTTTACTTGGATTATCTTCTATTTTCTCACGTAGGTTACGGATATGACTCATAACAATATTATAATCGCCAAAATATGGTTCTTTCCAGACACAATCGTAAATCTGCTCTTTACTGAACACTATTCCGGCATTTTGTGCTAATAGCAATAAGATTTCAAATTCTGTATAAGTCAATTCAATTTCAGTTTCACCATGGATCACTACTCGCCTATATTTGTCTATACTTAGTCCCTCAAAGCACAGGTTTTTATTTTCAACAATGTCTTGTTTGAAAATTTTTGTTTTTTCATCTACGCATGATAATATCTGATCAATAATATTTTCTTCCCCATCCTCAAACGATAGTATTAAAATTTTCCCAAGTAATCACCCCTTTTCACATCTGTAACGAATTACTCATTTTTATGAAAATTGCTTTGACTTATAAAATACCAGTCCTTTTACCAAACATCCTAAGGCAAAACAAATACTTATTCCCAACACAATATACCATATCTCATATATGTCATTTATAATTACGTTTATAATAAGAAAAATCGGCATAGAATCTACTATAATCCATATGATTCCTCCAAAAAATATTCTTATCAATGCAGGAAGTCCCCAGCATATAGAAGCAATAATTACCGCACCAAAAGAGCTACTTTGATATGCTGAGACGCATAGTGTAAGCGCACATAATGATAAAAATGCCTGAAAAGCTAATCCTAATAAAATTCCTAAATATTTCAAGAACAATATAGGTCGACGCATATATTGCGAAAGTATTATCCACGATATGTTATTAAATCCATTCAATCCATATACCATCCAACATAGGATCAAATTAACCACCACTATCCACGCAAATATGAAAACAGTAAATGTGAAAGAAGCAAAAATTTTAGCCCAAACATCCTTTCTTCTTCCTTCCTGTGTACTGAAAATTAATGGCAGCATTTTTGTTTGGCTTTCCTGTGCGAAAACAGTTGATACTTCACAGATAATCAATATACTTCCCAAAATCAATCCAAACTGAAGAATTTCGACAAATACTTTCCATCCTCTTGTATATGCCAAATAAGGTGTTTTCCCAATTTCATCATAAAATTTTCCTAATTCTGTTTCCTCCAGAGAATATTTTTCCGTTGGAAGTACACCGTTTTCCCACGCACCATTGGTAAAATATTCTGTAACAAAATCGTTTAAAAAATTTCCATCTCTCCACCCTGGCATATTTTCTTCAATTTTTGCAGGCAATCCATATTTTTCAATTATTTGATTTACTTTTTCATCCGTCAGATCACCTTCAAATTCTTTCGTAATTTTCCGATTTATCTGGACTGCTTCATAACCAGAATAAAACTTTCCATCTACTGTCGCTATTTCTCCACCTACCTCAGCAAAGCAAAAATACAGAAGTATCAATCCTGTCACAGCTAAAATTCCTATTTTAAATATTTTATTATAAAAAAGTTTAAAAAGCTCCGTCTTATAAAGTCGCATTTTTTTCTTCCCCTGTTATTTGTGTATGATAAAGATATGCATCTTCCAGTGTACTTTCTATATTTTCCGCACCTACCACCGGCTGCCTTTTTGAAACAATTCTTAATTCAACACTTTCGCCTCTGCTTCTCATATTGCTTACAATAAAACTACTGGTTATCTGTCCTGCTTCCTTTTCAGACACGATACACTTCCAAACACATCCTTCCACTTTATCCGTAATCTCTTTCTCTGTTCCTTCCTGGATCAATTCTCCGTTTTTCATAATTAAAATACGATCTGCAATATAATCTATATCAGATACAATATGTGTAGACAGTAAAACCATTCTGTTTTTTCCAAGCGAACTAATCACATTTCGAAAACGTACTCTCTCCTTCGGATCAAGCCCTGCCGTAGGTTCATCTAAAATCAAAATCTCAGGATTATTCAAAAGTGCTTGTGCAATTCCTATCCTTCGTATCATGCCTCCTGAATAAGTCTTGAGTTTCTTCTTTTTCACATTTTTTAATTCCACCATATCCAGAAGTTCATCAATACGACTATTAGCATAATCTTCCGGTAGTGCCTTCAATGCTGCCATGTATCGTAAAAAACGTTCTGCCGTGAAATCACCATAATATCCAAAATCTTGCGGCAAATAACCTAACAGCTTACGATATTCTGCCCCCATACTGACTATCTCAATATTATCGCAATAAATACTCCCTCCCGTTGGCTGCAAAACACCACAAATTAATCTCATTAATGTTGTTTTTCCCGCACCATTTTCTCCCAGAAGTCCATACACACCATTGGTAAATGTATAATTAAATTTTCTAACTGCTTCTTTATCTTTATATTTTTTCTGTATATCCAACAACCTTAATTCATGCATAATATTTCTCCTTTTTCTATTTGACTCAGTAATTTCTTTACCTGTATTACAAATATAAATCCTGATACTAAAAAGGCTATTCCCCATATCCAAAGAGCAGTTGCCAAAAGTATTTTCGGAATCGAACCAATCACTATATAACATATTGACAGAAAAACTGAACTCATCCAAAACAAAAGTGAACTTTTTCCCCTTTTTTCTATTGATAAAATTCCTAATGCAACTATATTTGACATCAGATATGGAGTCAGAATATATAAACCAACCTGTAATAAGCCAACTTTCTGGAAGTAACTTAAATAACCAGTCACAAATAGCAACAGCACAATATTTATCATACCTGACAGTGCCAACCACACAGCCACACACTGCTTCGTATTGAAATAGCAACATTCTCCTAACTCCGCCATTCTTCCAAAAAATACTTTATCAATTATACTGATAGATACTACGCTCAGAATGCCTGCTCCAACCATACATGCAATAATTATCTCATTTTGATTCACCCCAATGTATTGTAATGCTGCAATAGAAACAATTCCCAAGCAAATAATAACACCATAAATAATAAAAAAAACTTTATCCATGTACCAAATTTGATGAAGCAAAATATTTTTTATAGACATCATTGGCGTTCTCTGCTTTTCCATTGTCTCAAGCATCATATTATAAGTTTCTTGTTTTCTTATTTCATCAACCTGAATTTGCTCCTCTGCCTTTTCAAAAAGAGCCTTTATTTCGCTATTTCTCATAATCATTCTCCATTAGCTTTTTTAACTGATTTATGCCTAATCGAAATCTTGACTTTGTAGTAGAAACACTGCACCCCATAATCTTTGCAATATCTTTAAATTTCATTTCTTCATAAATGCGAAGAATAATAACTTCTCTCGTATCCTGAGAAAGTTTCTTTAATAAATTTTTCAAATAAACAGCATCCTCCACTTCAATCAACATATCTTTCCAATTTGGAATTTTATCAATCTCTTCCTTTTCTATGACTGCTGCTTTTTCTTTCTTATCACGGAAATAGTTGAAACATATATTCCTTGCAATGGTCAGGAGATACCCTTTGAGATTATGATGTTTATAGGAAGTTCCATAATTCATAAATTTTAAAAAAGTTTCCTGAACAATATCGTAAGCATCATTCTCTGTTTGAACCATATATAAACAAAAGCGATAAATATCTGCATAATATCGTTCAACAATAATACTGACTGCTTCTTTATTCCCGCTATGCATTTTTTGAATTAACTCGCTGTCTTTCATAGCGTTTTCTCCAATCATAAAACGTTTTACACCTTATATAACCACTACACAATCAAAAAAGTTCACAACAAAAAAATTTTTTTCATTTCTTTTCAAATACTTATAATAACTCACGTAATTCTACATCCTGCAGTTAGGGACTATGAAAAAAATTTGTTTTAATCGAAATATAAAAATTCTATAATGCGTCTTTTCGCAACTTGTAAAATAAAATAGGCAGCTAGTTCTTCTTAGCTGCCTACCCGCCAATGGAATATTTGGATTCAGGCATTATCCACGCCTTCCTACGGTCATTTTTATTATATTCTCAAGTCAATTTATTATCCCTACAAATACAGTATTCTATCATATAGATCTTTCCAGTTTGCTGGTAATATATTCATTTTATATACATCAATTTTTGTCCTGGAAATGAGTCTGTCTAATTCGTTCATCAACATATCAGCATCTTGCTGCAGTAATATTTTCTTTAAAGCATATAATCTTGAATACAAATTTGTATTATCCGGAAGAACATCTGTGCTATCTCTATTATCTGGTATTACCACAGAAGAAGTCATGCCAACTACCATCGAATGATGTGCACAATAATTTCTTAAATTTCTAACAGCATCCAACCATGTATCCATCTGCTTTGTTACTTCTTTCTTATAGTTGGAAGCAGAATATGTATAATCCAACACCTCTTTTCTTAAGTCGCCACGCAAATATGAATAAATCATCACAATCGTACCCATTTCAAAATAAGAAAATGCTGCCCATACAGGTAATACATTGTTTTGGCGAGTTCCCCCTTTACGGTACTCCCTTAGTTCCGGATGTTTTACAACATCTCGTCTGAGTTTTTCCTCATCATTTGTTAAATTGGCAAAAAATTTCGTATTAAAAAAAGTTATATTTCTATTTCTGGTCTTTTTATCTTTCTCGCTCTTAGTAGGTGTGTAGTATTGTCTATCCAAATAAAAGCCTGCATCTCCGGTCTTTAACGAAACAGCATTGGCAATCGCACTTTTAAAACGAACCTCTGCTTTCTTACAATACTTAAATAATAATAACCTTAATTGCACATCAAAATCATATAGTTCAAAGAAAACTTTTGAATTCGCCTTACTTCCAAACGCATTGACTTGTGTCAAAAGAAATTTTCCATAACGGCTTGCTCTGAAATAACCTGCATAACCAAGAAATTCTCTCATCTTTTTTCTCTGACGAAAAGTGATATATTTTTTCATTAATACAACCTGGGATTCTAAATCCATTGGTAACTCAGTATTCGGCATTTGCAGCACCCTCTTTCATAGTAAAAAAAAAGAATGGATATACCATTCTTAATCCCGCCAATGGAATATTTGGATTCGGGCATTACCCATGCCTTCCTACGGTCTATGATTATATTAACACATGACATTTAAAATATCAACAATTTATTCAAAAATCCCTTATGTATCCAGGCTGTCCTTCTCCTTTTTTCTGTAAATCGGCTTATATAATAAATCAATCATTTTTAGAGCAAGTTTCGCAATGTAGCACAATAACCCTTTTCCGGGTTTACTGGCTACTTGCAACTTGATGGGGATTTCGTTTCCCCATACCCTCGACCGTAATCAAAGATATGCGTATTGGTTTCCATTTACATGGTCACAGCGTGATGATTCTTCATCACTTGCTTTCACAGCAAGCTGTAAAATTTCCTTATGCGGAACCTTTATGCAAAGAGGAGCATTTATGACACGACCCCAAAAAGGCGAATCCCTTATCAAAACCAAAGGCGTTCATCTACGTATGAGTGAAACAGAATATGAAATTCTGTCGGAAAAAGCTATCGCAACAAACATGAGTATTTCTGATTTTATCGAGAAAGAGACACCTAGACGAGAGATATGTCTCTGTCTCTTTGCCCATTATAATAGGCAGCGATTTCACTCGCTGCCTAAATTTCCGTTAACCGATATCCTACACCGCGCACCGTTTGTATATATACCGGATGTCCAGGATCATCTTCTATCTTTTCTCTAATGTTGCAGATATGTCGCATAACAACATTGTAATCACCCGAATAGGGTTCATTCCAGATTATATCATATATTTGTTCTTTACTAAACACTCTTCCAGGACTTCGCATTAATAAATGCAAAATTTCAAACTCTGTAAAAGACAAATCTATTTTTTTCTGCTTTCGGAATAATTCTCTTGTGGCTAATAAAATAACAATATCTCCATAATGTATTTTCAATGGATTTATATTTTTTTCATCACAATATATATTTCGTCCGGTTTTCAAAGCAGCAAGAACAGACTCTATCATTTCTTCTTCACTATCTTTAAACGATAATAATAATATTTTTCCTATGTTTTCACTCCCTCTAACAGATGTTTCTTCATCTAACTATAAACTTCTTTTCTGCGATATATAAAATAAATAACTGGAACAATCAATAATAGCAGAATGGAGTACGATATTATTAAAATAGGAACTGCGCAAAACACTTTTCCTCCGATTTCATACAAGTTAAAAAATTTAACTACCTGATTCATTTGAAGCATTTGATCTGGAAGAAGTCCCAAAATTTTATTCAATAATGGTAGACTTGTTCCTGATAAAAATGATGGAAGAAAAATCAAAATAAAAGGCACGATTACCGCTATTACTGATGAGTTTGTCTTCGCAGAAACCAACATAGTTAGAGATTGCATAAATAAACATCCCAGATATCCACCAAGAACTATCAAAATATATTCCTGAGCATTCGTGATATTATAAATACTCTTCCACCCACTCATACTAGACTGTATGGGACAATTTGCTCCGTCTACACCAAGAATTCCCAAAACAAGCATAGTGTATAACAACATAACCGCCCAGTAAATAGCCGTTATTATGATTGCTCCTGCTTTCACTTTTGCCCATACAGCCTTATTTCTGCCATAATAAGAAGAATAAAAAACTGCATTCGCTTTCAGCTGAAATTCACCTGAAAAAATACCTGCACAAAGGAAACCTAATACCAATGTCAAAATCATAATTATTGAGGGTGAATATTGAAATAAGTTTTTCCATCCCGCTTGATAATCATAATATAAAGGGATTTTCATTTTTTCATACGCTCTTATTAAATAACTTTTTTCCTTTTCAGAAAACTGATCCTTTCCATCAGTTTCTAACCAATTTTTCAAATTTTTGATACGATTAGAATAAAAATCTACTGCTTCATCAGGAGAAAGAGAATCTGCCAGATAATAATTATAATCGTTAAACTCTCCATAATCACAATTTAGTAAATCCCTTATATCCATGAAACCCTGTCTTTGACTATATGCTATATCATTCTGTCTAAAATCATTCGACTTAGCTTCCGGTGTCTGTGAAATCCTGACATTTTCTTCAATAATTTTTCTAAGCACATCCTCTGTCAGTTCTCCTGACCATTCTTTTTTCAACTCACGAACCTTTAACATAGCCGATATTCCACTTTCCGCATCACCATTACGATTCACATATTTATTATCCCCGATGATAAAAGACAAGACTACTGAAATTACAATAAAAATAAATATCAGCGCAACCTTACTTCCTTTTTTTGAAAAAACTTTTTTTATTTCATAATACGTCATAATCATCACCTGTTTTCTCTCCGAAATAATATAAGAATATGTCCTCCAAAGTCATCGTTTCCTCTTTCGCATTATAGTGTGGAGATTTTTCAGACAAAATGCGTAATTCTATTCCATCCGAAAGTGTTTTCATATTTGAGACTTTAAACTGTTTTTGCCACATTTCAACTTCATTATTTGCAACTACACAACTCCATACTTTTACTGGTACTGACTGAATAATCTCTTCTTGTGTTCCTGAATGGCTAATCTTTCCATCTTTCATCAATAACACCTGGTTGGCAATGTATTCAATATCCGACACAATATGTGTTGATAATAGCACGAGACGATCCTGTGACAATTCACTGATCAGATTTCGAAAACGTATCCTTTCATTCGGATCCAGACCTGCAGTAGGCTCATCGAGGATCAAAATCTTTGGGTTATTTAGCATAGCTTGGGCAATCCCTGCACGGCGTTTCATTCCTCCAGACAATTTTTTCATTTTTCTATTCTGCATTTTAGCCAACCCAACCTGCCGCAGAAGTTCTGTTACACGCTTTCGTGCAATACTTATTCGCATTCCTTTAATTGACGCAATATACATTAAATAATCATGAACCGAAAACTCCGGATAAAATCCAAATTCTTGAGGTAAATAACCAAGAATTCTCCTATATTCGCCATCCAATGCAAAAATATCTTTTCCATCACATAATATGCTTCCCGAAGTAGGTTTAATAAGTGTGCAGAGCATTCTCATCAGCGTTGTTTTTCCAGCACCGTTGACACCAAGAAGCCCATAAACTCCATTACTCATCGTCAGCGTGATATCATCAACTGCTTTAAATCCCTGAAATTCTTTTGTTAATTTTTTCAATTCTAATTCCATAATCAAATTCCTCACATTTCTCTGATTACGACCGTTGTGTAATTTCTCGTAATTGACACCATAATATTCTTATACACTTGCCCCATTACTCTCGTAATATCTTTCACTGCATTTCCATACTCGCCAAATACTGTAACACAAATATAAAACAGATAATATCATCATTCCACACCATATTGATGTAGATATATGCTCATAAATACTATCTTTGAGAACTACAAGCGTCCAAACAGCGATCCAAATCAGACAGGAAAATAATGTGGAAGATACATAATCATCTTCTTTACTGCAAAGTAATCGAAAACATATGCAGCATGTCACATTCATTGGCAAAATAAATTGTATTAAGATATCCATAAATGCAATCTGTAACACAAAAGTGCTGGTTATCAAAAACACACTCAATAGGCAAACATCTACCATGCCGAAGAGTAGCATTCGTGCGGCATATATATTCTTTATGGAAAAAAATGTTGCACCTTCTACTTCCATAGCCCCATTGCTTCTATTTTTCCAGAGTTCCGGAAGTATCAATATTACAAAACTCGGTGCCAAAATCCCCATGCAGCGCCTTGTATAAATACTACTGTCTGATAAGAACATTGTCATCCAAAGGATTAGTAATACTGCCCCTTGAGCAAACCACCAGTGCTTCTGTATATACGAAGCTTGCTGATATAAAAATTCTAACCATGACATATTTCTTTCGATTTCTCCATCCCAATATGCTTCTTTCGATTTTATAATGGTCTGTTGTAATTTTTTCTCATCTATATTTCTATCCTTCTGATTTTTTGCATACGCATGCAATTTTTCATCAACTGTCATCATCATTTCTTATCCCCCAGATAAACACTCAACAATTCTTTTGCTTTTCCTATCCTATATTTTACAAGAGGAAGTCCTATGCCAATAATATCTGCTACTTCTTTTAATTTCAAATCCTGAAAATAATGTAGAATAACTACTTCCTGCAAATCTTCTGGAAGTTTTTTTATTGATTCTTCTATATCTATTTTATTCTCAATTACAGCAATTGGATTTTCCCCCTTATCTGGTAACTCTTCCATCACAATATCTCTTTTTTTCTTATAACTATCCCGACATAAATTTCGAGCAATCACATACAAATAATTAGCAGTCTTTCCCACATGATGATACGATCTAAATGATCGAAAAAAGTGTTCAAATGTTGCTTGAGTAATATCTTCTGCATCACAGTCTGTGTATGTATGTAATCGACAATAATTCCGTATAGTTGAATAGTATTTTTTTACGAATACCTCTATAGCTTCTTCATCACCGTTTTTCATTTTGTGAATCAAAAGAAAATCTGCATCCACTTCTTTCCTCCTTTTTCTACTGAAAGCACTTTCTATTATATATAACGAATAAATTGTACAAAAAGATAGTCAATACACCTACTTTATAAGCGTTTTTTTTTAACCACCAAAGCAGGCTCATCAGTTTTTTATCCTTTTTGCTTAGGAAAGCACACTACAATTTCAAAAACATTATTATTTAGAGAAGCACTGATAGAACCGCCCATTTTTACTGTTAAATTCTTTGCTATTGTGAGACCCAAACCGGTTGTTTTGCGGGAACGGGATAAATCTGTTGTATAAAAACGATTAAATATTTTGTCTATATCAGATTCATTTATGCTGTCTGTAAAATTCTGAAAAGAAAAATGGTAATTTTCATTATCATCATAAGATGAAAAATGATAATCACTTTTCCCATGTGACAAGGCATTAGAAATGATATTTTCAAAAATTCTGGTTACTGCTTTTTCATCTCCATAAAATGGAAAAGAAATCTCTGCAATACTTAATACTGGAATGATTTTGCGTTCCTCAAAAGATTTAAAAAAGGAAACTGCAACAGAGCGTAAAACAGCATTTAAATCAAATGTAGTATAAGAAAAATCCATTTCATCAGCCTCTATTCGTGCAAATTCAAACAACTGATTTAGTAACTGATTTAAAACATTCAATCTTTCGTTTATAATAACTGCTGCATCTAAATCTTCCTCGGACAACTCAGGTGATTGTAGAAGCATTTGTGTATAGCCTTGAATAGCAGTCACAGGTGTTCTAAGATCATGGGCTAAATTTGTAATTGTTTCTTTGATTGCCTCATCCTTTTTTTGTAATGAATATACTTGTTTGTGGTAAACTCGAAGCAATTCATTTAAAGCATTTACAAGATCGGTTATATCGGAAGAAGGAAAATCTAATGTCAATTCCGCATGGGTAAATGAATGTAAAAGTGTTTGCAATTTCTGGCTTAACCGGGTTACCTCCCTACGATGAAACAAGTAAAATGATAAAACAATAATAAGAGATAGTGTCACAATGATAGCATATATTTGAAGTACCACACTCATAACATTATCCCTCCCTGCATTATGTAATATCTCTTTTCTTGAAAATTGTTCCTATAACTCCACCAAATATAATCATATAGGCGAAGAAAATGATAATTGCGGTTGGAAGCCATTGAACTGCCATATCTATTCTTGTTTTATTGATATTACTAATTGCCCAAAAAATTGTGATGTTATATCCTAAGCCCAAAATACTTTCCAATCCATGAAGAACCAGATAACCAAAAAATATAAGCAAAGCATTAACTGCCATGCTAACTGAACTGTTTCTTATGAGAAAAACAAGTGAAATTGCGAGCGTTGATACAGCCATATGATATAATGCCTCACAGAATATGTAGGACACTATATTGCTAATGTTTGTAAAAGTAAAACCGCTTATTCCAAAAAAAATTTTATTACATAACAAACCAATTAAAAAGGCAGACACCAAAAAAAAGGATGATACAATCCAGCCAATTACCAATTTTGAGAAGAAGTAACTCCATCGTGACAGACCTTTTTCTATATAATGTTTTACAGTCCCTTGACGAAAATCATTTGAGAAATAGTAGCTGCAAAAAATAATCAAAGGGAATACAACCGGGTAATAATTAAAAAAAGAATCCCAGTAATTTGCAGAAACTTTTGTACCTACCAAATATTCCCTCATGCCAATTGTTGCTTTTTGTGCATAAGCACAGAGAGTATGAAACTTTTTCTGTAAAATAATGTTTATAAGGTTCTTCTATGATACA
>ENA-OPAC01001306-OPAC01001306.1-human-gut-metagenome-genome-assembly--contig:-NODE-1306-length-11780-cov-1.858934_pt1 | contig 11780 bp, 9 predicted proteins | sample MGYA00241052_ERZ501420 | MGnify/ENA primary metagenome ERZ501420 (study PRJEB25962, sample SAMEA2042513) | human gut metagenome | biome: human gut; feature: human-associated habitat; material: faeces... | reverse complement strand
CAATATATTGTAGTATTTATTCTTAATGCGACAGCTCCTTTTTCTTTTCACACAACTTATTTAAAGTTACAAGTTTCAAGTTAATATAAATTTTAGTTTTATTTGTTAGTTATAATAAAATCAACTTTAATATCGTGGATTTCTGATTTAATATTTTCTACTATTTGCAATTCATATGCTAGGGCTAATTTAACACATGTATCATTAATTTTTGAAATATATTTATCATAATACCCTCCACCATAACCAATCCTATTTCCATTCTTATCAAAAGCTACACCTGGCATTATTATTAAATCAAACTTATCTCCAACTTTACTTTTATCCACATGCTTTGGTTCAAGTATACCCAATTTATCCACATTCATGTTATTTAAACTGTTAATTTTTATTGCTAACATTTCTTTATTAACTTTATCTGTTTTAGGAACATAAATATCTTTATTATCACTTATAGCATAATTTATAAATTTCTTAGTATCTACCTCTGAACCAAAGCTTATATAAGTAAATATTTTTTTTGATTTTTTATAAATATCACTATTTATTAATTTTTCAAATATTACCTTATCATATTTACTTTTGTTATCTAATTCTAGATAATTTCTTCTTTCTAATATTTCTTTTCTTAAAATATTTTTATCCATAATACCCAATTAATCCTTCTTGTCTTGAGATAAAATTGTTATTAATTGAATACAAGTTATTAATAATGAACTTTCCTTTTTGTATGCTATATATTTATCATCCCACTTACTTGCATACTTATCTTTAAACTTCTTTAACCCCTTAAATGAATAAATAAAGTTTCCATTATTAAATATTTGATATGCTATTTTTTCTCTTATAAATGAATAGTTACTTTCACCTACATCTGCTAGTGGAACTAATCCTAAATTAAAGAATTCATATCCATTTTCTTTACCATACTCAAATAAGTTTACAAATATAAAGTCCATTATTCCATTTAACTCTATATTCTTAAATCTCATAAGATCTATAGATAATGTCTTATTACCATCATACATAGGCATTATATTTGCAAAAGCTTTAATTTCACCTTCACTATTTCTAACTATTGCTATTTTATCCATCTCCATATACTCTTTGTTAAAGTATCCTACAGCAAATCCCTTTTCCTTTTTTCCATTTAACCATTCATCAGATACTTCTTTTAATTCTTTAAATAATTCATCTGTAAATGGAGGTGTTTCTATAGAAAAAGTATATCCTGCTTTATCAATTCTAGATACAGCTTGTCGTTTACTTTTATTTTTATTTCCTGCTAATGAAAATTCATCTAATTTTACAAGTGCATCTTGACCAAGTTTAAGGAAATCATATCCCATGTCATGAAGTTCTGGAAATATATTCATATCTACACCACTAAATACTAGCGTATAACCATACAAATCTGCTAAATCATAAAACTCCTTAATTGCTTCATAAAATGCTTCTCTATTTCCTATAGGGCCGCCTAAAACTATTATTTTATCACTTATAATTTGATATTGGAAAAATACATCTTCTTTTTTACTTATATGAACATATTTGTCTCCAACAAAAACATAATGTGCTAAACTTGAACCACCATATTTAGATATTAATTCAATAATTCTTTCTTTATTTAATTTTTGTGCAGGGAATTTATTAAATTTATTTATATTAAGTAAAATTATAATTAATGATATTGATATTATTACACCTAAAAATACAGTAATTAATACTTTATCTGCATATACATTTGGCATTACAAAATCAAATTCTTCTATTCCTTCAAACAATTTTACATCTGATGGTTTAATAAATACAATTTGTAAGTTTAATATAAGCAATACTAAAACTGATGCTATACCCTTTATTGCATTATTCCATGTAAATATAAAGCCTTTTTTATAAAATCTTTTTTTGCTTAAAATTATTAATAACCATGCAATTGCATTTATTATACATGCGTTAAAGCTTTTAACAACAACTAGTGAATATATTGTTATTATAGAAAAAGATGCTATTAAAATATAATATACTTTTTTAGTTTTAGTACTTAAAATTGGTGCTAATGCTACTAATAAGAATCCTAAAATTATACTTAAAGATATAGCAAAATCAAATATATCCATATTAAATATTGTAGTTTTATGTATAAATGCTGGTATATCAATTGTTATCCAAAATATTAAACCTATTCCAGTAATATAAACCATTAATATTAAAAGTGTAGTTGATATTTTTGAATTAACTCTTGATATTAATTCTCTTGTTTCAACATTAGCCTTTTTATATACATCATCTATATATAATATTGCCCCTATAACTAAAGGAACTATATAGTAACTTATTCTATATAATAATAATAATAATAATATTTGCTCTGATTGAACATTAAAACTTTTTAATCCTGTAAGTAAAGTTAAATCAAATGTACCTACTCCACCTGGAATCATACTAATAATAGCTATTATTATTGCTTTAATATAAACAGGGAAAAATTGAATTAATGTTACCTTTATCCCTATGATAAGTATTAATCCATAAATTAATAAAATTGTTGTTGCCCATTCAAGAATTGAAATAAATGCTATTTTTATAGTAGCTAAATATGCATTTTTGTCTTTATCTTTAATAAACTTATAAGTACTGAAAATTAAAACACCTATAATATATAGTCCCACTAATGTTGAACCATAAAAAACTATGTCAAACTTTTTAATTGTAAATGCACACCATATGCTATATATAAGACATATTAAAGAAAAACCACTTAAATTTAACCCTACAACCTTTAAATTTTCCTTTGTTAATTTTGATTGGTCATCTACATTATTTTTATAAAAATAATTTTTTATAAGAATGGCAGAACTACCACCAAATCCAACAATATTTGAAATAGAAGTAGCAATCCAAGAGTATTTATATACCTTCTTTGCTGGTAAATCTATTGGTATGCTCTTCCTTGTAATTAAATCATAAAATGACAATGGCATATAAGAAACTATTCCTAACAATGCAATTATTAACAAGTTAGGAACTGTTAACCTATCAGCATATTTCTTAAATAAATTTATATCTATATCTACAAATATTTTATATAATTCTTTAAAAGCTAGAAAAAATATTGTTACTATGATTATACTTTGTATTATCTTAAATAACTTTTTATTTATTTTCATTTTTTTACCCCTTTTTAACTATAATAATTATCAATTTACTACATCTTTTTGCCTTATATAATTACATATAAGTTCATAACATACTCCACATAAAGGAACCCCAACTATTACTCCTAAAATACCAAATAAACTTGAAAAAACAATAACTATTAAAACAATATATAATGAAGAAAGTCCTATTGAATTTCCCACAACTATTGGATAAATTATATTCCCTTCAATTTGCTGCATTAACACAACTATAAAAATAAATAGCAATATGTTTTTATACCCAGCTATAATCATAATAATAGTTGTTATTATAATACCTATAAATGGTCCTAAAATTGGTACTGCTGCACATAATCCAAGTATTAAACTTATAAATAAACCATATGGAATATTTAAAATTGCCATACTAACAAATATCATTATAGATAATATAAAAGAATCAATTGTTTGCCCAAAAATATATTTTTTAAATTTGCTATAAGTCAATTTTATTGTTTCTATAACATATCTTTTATGTTTATCTTTCATAAACTTACATATAATAGTTTTAATTTGAAATTTTAGACTTTCTTTTTCTAATAAAATATATATAGATATTACCAAACCTAAAATTAAATTAATTAAAACATTAGTTATTCCTAAAGTAATATTTAAAATTCCTGAAAATGAAGTTTTTAGTATATTACTTACTATATTCATAATATTATTATCTACTTTATTGAACTTGGAAAATATAGTTTCTAATATATAATTATTATTGCTATTTTGAGTTAAAAATTTTTCTATATTTTTAATTTGTTCAGGTGCCTTTTCTATAAAAGTATATAAGTTATGTAAAATTTCAGGTATTACTACATTAATAACTAATGTTCCTCCAATAATAAGTGTTAAAAAAACTATTACTAATGACATAGCTCGACTAATTGTAAATACTTTTTTTTCATTTAAATTAAATTTTTTCAGTAATATTCTAATTTTCTTTTCTAAAAAGCTCATTGGCATATTTAAGAAAAACGCTAAAACACATCCAAATATAACTGGTAAGATAATTTCTATTAAATTATCAATAACATGTGATACATACTTTAAATTACTTATTAAAAAAAACATTATTAATCCATAAGTTACTATTAGTATATTTTCTTTAAAATATTTCTTATTCATTTCCCCTCCTTATAAATCAAAATTTTATCTTTATATATTAAGTTAATAATAAAAATTATTCATTTTCTATATATATTGCCTTACACATATTATAAAAACATGTTTCTTCTTCTATATTAGGCATATGTGCTGATGCCTTAAACTTATATATTTGCTTTTTAGGTGCATTTATAAAATTATAATATTCTTCTACTATCTTACTAGGAGTATGGTAATCATTATCTCCACAACAAAAATATATTGGAATTTCAAATTTATTATTTGCATTAAATAAGTTTATACTTGACATTTCTGAATACATATATCTATTTGAAATAATAATTCCACCTAAAAATTTAAACCAATCAAATAAGTTATAGTATTTAAAGGAAATACTTTTTAACATAAGGGATATCTTGCTAAATTTAAAAACATCACCTTTATACTTTTGTATTAATTTATTTAATTTATTAATACTATCTTGAGTTTTGTAAGGTGGTTTTCCTATATTTTTTAAAATTTTGATTCCCTTTTGATAATTTTCATTATTAACTTTTTTTAATAAAATTTTATAAATAAATTTATCTCCTTCATTTATATTAACAACTTGGCCTATAGATATATATGCCTTTATATATTGTGGTATCTTTTGTGATAAAATTATTCCTATCAAACTTCCAAAAGAATGCCCTACTAAATAAATACGATTTTTTTTAAATCTATCCCTTAATATTTCTATTAAAGAAATAGCATCATTAACAATATTATTTATTTTTAATTCATCTTTTGAAAATATCTTTGTATTTGATTTTCCAGCACCACGTTGATCCCAATTTACAACAAGAAAATCTTCTTCTAATTTGCTTTGATATTTTCTTATAAAACCACTTTGAGATACTCCTGGTCCTCCATGTAGAAATAACATTAAAGGTCCATTTTCATTACCTGTTGCAAGAATATATTGTTTAACTCCATTTAAATTTATATACTCGCTTATTTCTAACATGAAATCCACCGTTGCCAAAAATCTATAAAAATATATAAATCTTGTTTAATTCCCTGTTCAACCTGTCTAATTTCGCTATAAATAAACTTATAAGCTACTCTCATTTGATATAACAATCCGAGGGCTTAAATTCCCATACAACGAATGGTACACATTAGCATTATCTTTTAAGTGATGCTATGCTAATTTATATCTTGAAAGATTAATACTCGCATTTAAATCTCTATCTATCTTTAGTCCACATGAACATTGATAAACTCTGTCTTTAAGCTTTAAATCTTTCTTAATAGCTCCACAACAACTACAAGTTTTACTTGATGGAAACCACTTATCAGCTTCTACAAATTCTATTCCGTATTTTTTACATTTATATTGAATTTGTCTTTTAAATTCATATAAACATTGCTCTGCAATAGCTTTTGATAAATGACGATTTTTCATCATTCCTTTAATGTTAAGTGTTTCCATAACAACTCTTGATGGCTTGATTTTCACTATCTTATTCGTTGCTTGATGGATATGATTACTTCTTATGTTTGTTAATCTTCTATGAAGTAATCTTATTTCTTTTTCAAGTTTTATAATATTGTTAGTTTTTTTAAATTGACAACGGTTTTCACCACCTTTCTTTATTTTATTTATATCATATTTACGACTAACTTTTCTTTGTTTTCTCTTTAAGACTTTTTTAAGCCTTTTAACTTCTTTTGTTTTATTAATGTTTTTAAAAGTCATTCCATTGCTGCAAATTGCTAAATCTTTCACCCCAACATCAATTCCTATGCTTTTATCAGTAAGTTTTACCTTTGGTAATTCTCTTTCTACCCCTACTGAAATATACCAATACTTTCCGTCAAAACTTATACGTGGATTTGAATATTTAGTATCCAAAGGTATTGAATAAGGTTTAATATTTACCCAACCTACTTTTTCAATATTTACTGCATTATCTTTAACTTTTAATTTACCATTATCATTATAAAATGATGGTTTAGACTTTCTTCTACTTTTAAATCTCGGCTTATCAGCTAACCCCTTAAAGAATCTTTTATAACTATCACAAGCATCTTTAACAGCCTGTTTTGCTACATTATTTGAAACTTCTGATAACCATTGTAAATCAGTTTTCTTTAATTGTGTTATTTCTTTTCTTAAATCATTATCAGAAATAAATTTACCACCATTTTTATAATTTTCTTCTTGTCTTGCAAGTGTCCAGTTATAAATAAATCTTGCAGTCCCAACTGATTGCCATAACTTTTGTTCTTGGATTTCTGTTGGATATAATCTAACTTTTTTCGCAAGTATCATCTTCTAACAACTCCTTAATCATCTTCTTAGCTTTATTTACTCTTTTCCCTTGAAGTCTATAACTAAATACTGTAACTATTTGAATTAAATCCTCAACTAATTCTTGTTCTTCTGATTTTTCAGTATTGTCAATAATTTCAATAATAGTTCCATACTTATTGCATAGATTTTCTATTAATTCATATCCAAACCTAATTAATCTATCTTTATAAAGAATTACTATTTTATCAACTTCTGAATTAGTAATCATATCTATTAGCTGATTTAAGCCCTTTTTGTTATAATTAATTCCACTTCCTATATCGGTTATAATCTCAAATTGATATCCCTTAGCATACATATATGTTTTAACATTTTCTATTTGTCTTTCAAGGTCATCTTTTTCTTTATGGGAACTAACTCTACAATAGCCTATAGTCTTTTTATTTAGTTGCACTTCTGATTTTAAACCTAAGAAGTGATTAAGTTGCTCTTGTGAATAATATCTTGTACCACCATTTGTTACATGTGATGGTTTTAAAGTTCCATTCTTATCCCAATTTCTAAGAGTTTGAACAGTTTTTCCTATTTTAGTTGCAAATTCTCCTATTGAGTAATATTTCATACTTATCACCTCAATAATATTATACAACTATATCTATAAAATAAAAATGTATTTTTATATATATTTTTATATTTATTTTAACAGTTCACACCTCTTTTTTTAGTTTGTAGTTTTGGTTCAAATTCAGCTTAGGCTGAATTTACAAAAATATATTAACTTGTCACTTATCACTTGCCACTTTCCACTATATTGCTTTATTTAAGAACTTATTAAATCCTTCTTGTCCTTTTTCATTTCTTTTAAATACCCCGGCATCTTCTAATACCCTTGAAAATATAATTCCAACTTCTTTTTTTATTAATTCTTTTGCTTCTAAGTAATTTAATGATAAGTTTTCACTTAACATTTTTTCTATCCATGGAATGTGCTTATTAATTTCTTCATTATTTTGTGCCTTTTCCCTGTTGTATGATATTTCACCACATAAAATATTTGCTATAATATCTAGTTCTTTTTCTAATCTACCTGGTAAAACAGCTAGTCCCATAACTTCAATTAATCCTATATTTTCTTTCTTTATATGATGAAGTTCCTTATGTGGATGGAATATTCCATTTGGATGCTCATCTGAAGTTCTATTATTTCTTAAAACAATATCTATTTCAAAAGCTTCACCTTTTCTTCTTGCTATTGGTGTAACTGTATTATGAGGAGTATCTCCTGTAAATGCTAATATTTCATTCTCTTCATCTGAATATTTTTTCCATGTTTCAAACATATCCATAGTAGCATTTATAACTTCATTTTTATCCTTTCCCTTTATCCTCACTACTGACATAGGCCATTTAACAATTCCAATTTCAAGATTTTTATACTTACTACTTTCGTAATATTTTTCAACCTTAGCTTTTTCCATTGGAAATTCATGTCTTCCACCTTGATAATGATCATGTGTTAATATAGATCCCCCAACTATTGGTAAATCAGCATTCGAACCTATAAAGTAATGTGGTAAAACTTCTGTAAACTCAACTAATCTTTCAATTGAATTTTTAGTTAATTTCATTGGTTCATGTTCTCCACTAAAAACAATACAATGTTCGTTATAATAAACATATGGAGAATACTGAAGAAACCAGTCCTTGTTTCCTAAAGTCATAGGTATGATTCTATGATTTTGTCTTGCTGGATGATTTATCCTTCCTGCATACCCTACATTTTCTTTACAAAGTAAACATTTTGGATAAGTTAATTGTTTCATTAATTTTGCCTTAGCAATTTCTTTTGGATCTTTTTCAGGTTTAGATAAATTAATTGTTATTTCCAAATCACCATATTCAGTTTGCACTGGCCACCAAAGATTTTTAGCTATTCTTTGTGTCATAATATAATTAGATGATTTGCTTAAATCATAAAACCAACTTGTTGCTTTTTCTTTAGATTCATTTTCATATTTATTGTAAAATTCCTTTACAATTTCACTTTCCCTAGGCATTAATAATCCCATAATTCTTGCATCAAACAAATCCCTATATGTTGTTGTGTTTTCTTCTATCAATCCTGCCTCAACTGCATAATCTAAAATATTATTTAATATTTTTACTGGTGTTTCTTCAGATACTTCTTCTACTTCTCCTTCAAATGGTGATTCAAGCTTTAATAAATCAATTAATGCATTTCTAGTTGGAATTACATCCCACTTAGAAATCATATTCTTTTTTAAAGCAAATTTTAAAAGTCTTTCAATTTCATATCCAATATTATTCATAATCTCACCCATTTCTATCTATTTTATTACCATATAATTAATTAATTTTCATACCATTAAATAGCTCTTGTATAACTAATGTTGATGCACCAACTACAGCTGCATCTCTTCCTAGCATACTTTTAATTATTTTTACATTTTCACTTGAAAGTTTCATTCCTCTATTTTTTACAATTTCATTTAATGTTTCAATTGCATAAAATGTATTTTCAAAAATTTCACCAACTACTACTATTGCTGTAGGATTTAATATATTTATTAAATTAGTAATTGCTATTCCTATATATCTTGAACTTTCTTTTATTATTGAAATTGCAAGTTCATCTTCTAGCTTAGCAGCATAACATATATCATCTATAGTTAAATCATTAATATCTTCTTTAATATCCTTTAATATACTATTAGCACCTTGTTTAATAAGTTTTATAGTTTTTTTAGTAATATTGTTATTAGATGATACTGTTTCTAAACATCCATAATTCCCACAATTACACTTTTCTCCATCGCCATCTACAACTATATGTCCTATTTCTCCAGCACTAAAATCAACTCCATAATAAGGCTTGTTGTTTATAATGATTCCAGCACCTATACCATTAGATATATTTAATGTTACAAAATTTCCTATATTCTTAGTAATTCCAAACCAGCTTTCACCTAAAGCCATTGCTCTAACATCATTATCAACATAAACATTTAAATTTAATTCATTTTCTAATGCCTTTTTAATATCTTTGTCCTTCCAATCATAATATGGCGAATATATTGAGATTCCTGTTTTGGCGTTTACTATTCCATGTAATGCAACCCCTGCACCTAATATTTTTTCTTTATTAATATTACTTTCTTTTATAACTTCATTAATTAAATTATTTCCATCCTTTTTTACAAGTAAAATATCTAAATTATTTTCATAAGAAAATTTATCTAATACTTCATCTATATCTATTTCTTCATTATTTAATAATTCATATTTCAACTCTTTTATTTCTTCATTAATATTATTAACCTTATAAAATTCATAAACCTTTGGCATAAAAAGATACATAGATATATATAACAAACTAAAAGCTATTATTATAGTTAAGCTACTCCATAAAAATAACTTTTTCTTTATACTTAAGTTTTGCCACTTATTTTTCAAGAACATATCCTACACCTTTTATGGTTTTTATATAATCCTTCTTAATTTTTTTTCTTATATTTTTCATATGGGCATCAATAACCCTAGTATCCCCAAAATACTCATATCCCCATATCTTCTCTATTAATTTTTCTCTAGAAACTACCTTTGGATAACTAGCAAGCATTAACTTTAATATATTAAATTCCTTTAATGTTAGCTCGATTTCCTCATCATCTACATAAGACTTAAACTTTTCTAAATCTAACTTTAATCCTTCAAATTCTAATATATCTTCATCTTTTTCTTCTTTATTTTTTCTTTTTAAAACAGCTTCAACCCTCTTTACTAATATATTAAAAGAAAATGGTTTGCTAATATAATCATCTGCATCTAAATCGAACCCTTTTATTTCACTTTCTTCATCATCTAATGCAGTTAAAAATATAATTGATACTTGTTTATTTAAATTTTTTATCATCTTACATAATGAATATCCATTTAATTTTGGCATCATTACATCTAAAATTACTAAATCATATTTATCCTTTTTAAATTTTTCATATCCTTCAACTCCATCATTAGCCATATCAACTTTATATCCCTGAGAGGACAAAAATTCTACTATTAATTCCTGTATTTGATTATCATCTTCTACAACTAATATTTTATAACTCATATTTCCTCCATAACTTTTTTATATATTTAATTTTAGCATAACATTTTTAAATTCTTCTTAAATTCATTTAAATTTCAAATGTAAAAGTATTATTAAATTTATTATATAAGTTATTTTAATATTTAAAATTTAATATAACTATAACATATCAATATAGGAGATATAAAATTATGTTTTTCAACAGAAAAAATACCAATTTATTTTTTAAATTTACACTTTTATTCCTTTTCTTATTTTTACTTAAGATTATTCCTTTTAATACTGGCTTTGAAGATTCTATTGATTATTTAAACAATATATCTTTTCCAATTTCTTCACATTTTAAATTAAATAAAGATAATAAATTAAAATTTAAGAGTTCATCTTCTTGTCTTAATGATACTCTTAATAAATATAAATCACACTTAAACTTTATAAATTCTCATAACAAAGCTATTAAAGCTAAAAATGACTTTATTAAACTAAGTGATGAAGAAATATCTTCATATTCCATGCTAAGTTATAATGAAAAAATTTCACTTCTTAACAATACGAACTATTCTTTAGAAGATCGAATTCATATTTTTTTAGGAAGTGATTTAGAAAATTTCAGCTTAGTTTATTATAATATATCAACAAAAGAAAAAGTTAGTATTAATGAAAATAAAGAATTTAAACCTGCAAGCACTTATAAACTTGGATTAAATGCCTTAATATATAATTTATCTTTAAATGGTAAATTAAATCTTAATGATACTATAACTTTCGAAAATTGTGATTATGAAGATGGTACTGGTTTACTTTGTTCTAAGTCTTCAATTGGAACATATACAATTCAAGAATTACTTGATTTATCAATTATATATTCTGATAATATAGCATCAAATATGCTTACAAGATATTTATGTGGACGTGATGAAGTAAAAAAAGAACTTTATTCATTATTAAATATAAATTATCCATATTCTAAAAGTACTATAACTGCTGATATTGAATATAGAATTTTAATGTATATTTATGATAATAAAAATTTACCTGAATTTAATCATCTAATAGAAGTTTTAAC
>ENA-OPAC01001300-OPAC01001300.1-human-gut-metagenome-genome-assembly--contig:-NODE-1300-length-11843-cov-1.713353_pt1 | contig 11843 bp, 7 predicted proteins | sample MGYA00241052_ERZ501420 | MGnify/ENA primary metagenome ERZ501420 (study PRJEB25962, sample SAMEA2042513) | human gut metagenome | biome: human gut; feature: human-associated habitat; material: faeces... | reverse complement strand
CCGTATATAACACTTTAGCAAAAGAGCAATTGAAGTTTTACTCTTCTAATTTAAGAAATGGAGAAGGTGTATTTATAGATAAAAAAAATTTACTTGAAAATAACTCTAAAAATTTCAATTTAGTTGATAAAGATAATAAATTTAAATTTTCAGACCAAGCATTTATGATGATTGCTTATTACATTTTCTCTGTTAAAAATCCTAAAGATGATATTTCAGCTACATATGCTGAATTTGCATCACAAATTTTAAAGATGTTTTGTGATTTTAAAGATAAATTATATGAATGTTCTCTTGATGAAATTTGTAAAGTATTATTATCATTAAACATCTTATACGATTATAAAAAGGATGATGAAATTAGAGATTTAATAACAGACTTAGCTGATTATTCCATGAGTAAGTTTGATGAAAAAGATTATTATGTTGATTCATTAGATACAGCTTCTTTATGCTCATTAGTTTTAACCTTATCCTACGAACATACAAAAATAATTACTTTCTTAGATAAATCTACTGAAATAATTAATAGATTATATTCTTTATATGATGAAGATAAAGGAGCTTTTTATAAACTATCATCAAAGAAAGAAATAAAATATTCATGTTTTGATATTACATTTTATATTTTATCATTTATTATATATGATGATAAAATTGGAAATTCTTCTGAATATAAAAAAATGATATCTACTGTTTATAAAAAGTTTATAATAAATTCAGGAATTATAACAAGTTGGCCAGAGGCCCCTACCCTAGATGACTTTGAGCGATATCGTAGTTTTAGCTTAAACTCTAAGGACATGGTTGATGAAAGTTATTTTAGAATGCCAGACCTTCCTACTCCCGATAGTAATGGAAGTGCTCCTATATTTGCAAAGTATGTTACTTATAATAAACGAAAAGATACTTTTTCTAATATAAAAAATACCTTTGATAGTTATAGGAATTTTTTTAATTTCTTCTTAATTATATATTTATTTAAAGACGAATATATGGATGAACTTGAATTACTTTCCATAAAACCTAGAATTTCCAAAAACGATGATAATAATATCTCTTCTATTTACGATATAGGTGAAAGTACAGATACCCCTATACCAAGAGTAGAAGCTGATATTGTATCTGAACTAACCCCTATAAAATCTGATTCAGATATAATTAATAATATAATTATTTCTACAGATAATCAATCTATTGGTGATAATCCACCTATTGATAATGATACAATAAAAGATATTGAATTACTTCCAGAAAAAACTGATTGTAATAATAATTAATATTTATAAAATAAAGCTGACATATGCCAGCTTTATTTTTAAGTTTATAATTATTTTAAATTATTAAAATTTAAATTCCCATTTCCATCTAAAATATCATTTATAGATGTATTTTTATTATTAACAGCTATTGTATTATTATAAAATAATAATGGTAATATTCTATAATTATTAAAAAGTTCTTCTTCTATTTGTGCAAACAATTCCTCCTTTTCAGCCTTTGAATTTGAGTTGTTTATCATTTCTCTTTCAGCTTTTGGAAGAAAACTTGACATAGTATTAAGCAATTGCTCATTTTCATCTAATTTTGCATATACATTTATTAATGCAATATCATAATAATTTTTCTCACTAATTAAATCCATATCTTCATCAGTAAGTAAGTTATATACTAATGTAATATTTGTATTATTTTTAAACCATGTTGCTAAATAATTTATTACATCCTTATTTTTTAAGGTCTCCTTTGCTACAAGCACTATTTTACTTGGCATTTCTATATCATTTTTTAAATTAACCATAACATTTCTACTTTGTAATTTGGTTAAATCAATATTACCCTCTCTAAAATACCTACATTCAGCTAATTCAACTAATAAATTATTTTTATTTTGATACTCATCTATAGCTATATTTATTAATCTATAAATTTCATTTTTAACATCATTTGAAAAATTATTATTATTTGAATTAAATGCTAAATATAAAGCTTCATCTGAAGGAGATTCAATTAATTTCCCACTATCCTTCAATCGTTGTAATTGATTTGCTGGGGGATTCATTACAATATCTCTATTACCTATTTCAAATGAAGCTAATGCTAAATCCTCATTTTCATCCTTAATTAAATAAATTTTTTTAACTAATTCACCATTAGCACTATCATTTCTATTTAATATTATTTCCTTTTCATTAATTAATGAAATATAGTAATCCCCTGAATATATGATAGTTCCATAATTTTTAAAAATATCTTCCCAAAATAAAAGTTCTTTTCTTACTCTATATTGTGGTTTTGTTAATTCAATTAAAAATCCATCATCCTTAGAATTTAATCTTATTTTTACACTATTATCATCAATACTACTTATAGCAACAGTTTTTGAAAAAGAATTATTTCCATTTATATAATCCTTTACTCCGTATACATTTAATAATGCAGATAATTCTTTTTCTTCAGTAATAACTTCTCTAAAAAATTCAACTATATCATTTGATGTAATTTTACTTCCATCACTCCAATAAACATCATCTCTAATTTTAAATATATACTCTAATCCATTATCATTAATACTATAATCTTTGGCTAAAACGGGTTCTATACTTCCATCTGAATTTAATTCTACTAAGCCCCTACTAGTAGCACAAATTATATCTTGTTCCCTTTTACTTAAATTTCCTACTGATTTTAAATTTTGCGGAACACTTGATACAGAACAAACAATATCAGCTGTATTGTTTTTATCTTGTTGTGGGGTTTTATCTATAAAACTCAATAATATAATTACTGTTATAAGTGAAACAATAATAGAAAATATTATTTTTTTCAAATTTATTTCCCCTTTCTATTATACTTTCTTATAATTATAGACATAATTATAAATAATTAATCCTTTATATTATCAAATTATTTTATAGAAAAATTCCCAAATTATGATATAATCAATTTAAGTAAAATTTAAATTTTTATACTTTTTGATTCATAGTATTTAAAATTAAATAATTGCTTTATTATTAAAAACCTTATAACTTTAATAATAAAATATTATAATTTTTTATAAACTTATGGAGGTATTTTTTATATGACAACTGCACTACAAATAGTTCAAATAATATTCCACTCAGTAGCAATTATTTTTATGCTTTGCTTTATTTTTATTGGAATATGGTCTTTTATAGTCTTTTTAAAAATGGCTAAAAATCAAAGAATACAAACATATTTACTTGAAAAAATAAACAAGAGTATTTGTTCTCTTGAAAATAATCAGAAAAAAAATAATCCAAATTTAGACTCTGATTTTTTAATGGAAAATTTAATAACTGACGATACTGATGAAGATGATAACATTATAAAATTTGACGATAATATAATATAATATAATATAAAAGGGGATGTCGCATTAATAATAAACACTACAATATATTGTGTATAAAAGTTTTAGTGCGACAGCCCCTTTTACTTTAAATTATCTTTTCAAATTCATCTTCTGTTAAAATTGTAATTCCTAAATCTTGAGCCTTCGTAAGTTTAGAACCAGCTTCATCACCAGCAATAACATAATCTGTTTTTTTACTTACGCTTCCAGAAACCTTAGCTCCTAAACTTTCAAGCTTTGCTTTTATTTCACTTCTAGAATATTTTTGTAAGCTTCCAGTTACAACTACTATCTTTCCACTAAATGAACTTTCTATTATCACAGCTTCTTCATATGATGGATTTACACCTAAATTAAATAATTCTTCTATTGTATTTAACACCTTTTCTTCATTAAAGAATTCTAAAACACATTTAGCAACTATATCTCCAACATCTTGAACTAAAATTAATTCTTCAAAGGTTGCATTTTTTAATCCCTCAATTGATTTAAACTTATTTACTAAATCTTTAGCCGTTTTAACTCCTACATTTGGAATTCCAAGTGAATATATAAATCTATATAATTCAGGTGTTTTACTTCTTTCTATTGCACCAAGAAGATTTTGAGCTTTCTTTGGCCCAAATTTATCTAATGTTAATAGCTCCTCATAATTAAGTTTATATAAATCTGCTATTGATCTAATATCTAATTTTTCAAATAATTGCTCTGCTGTTTTTTCTGAAAATCCCTCTATATTCATGGCATCTCTACAAGCAAAATGAACTATACTCTTTACTAATTGTGGCTTACAAGATAATGTATTTTCACAAAAATAATGAGCTCCATCTAAAACTAAGTGACTTCCACATGCAGGACAAACCTTAGGCGGGTTTATTTCTATAGCATTTTCTAATGAAGATTCTACAACCCCCATAATTTCTGGTATAACATCATTTGATCTTCTAACAAATACCTCTGCTCCAATCATTACACCTTTTCTTTTAATATCATCCATATTATTTAATGTTGCTCTTTTCACAGTTACTCCTGCAAGTTCAATTGGTTCAAGTATAGCTGTAGGGCCAACTCTTCCGCTTCTTCCAACATTCCATTCAACATCTAATAACTTAGTTGTTGCTTCTTGAGCTTCAAATTTAAATGCAATAGCCCATTTAGGGAATTTAACTGTATATCCTAATAATTCTCTAGTTCTTATATCATCAATTGCAATAACTACTCCATCAATATCATAATTTAAATCAAATCTCATATCCTTTATTTCATTTATATACTTTTCAACTTCATTTAAATTATTTGCATATTTTATATAAGAATCTATAGGAAGACCTTTTTCTTTTATAAAGTTTAACATTTCCTCATAGCTTGTAAAACCAGTACCTTCTTTATATCCAACATCATAGAAAAATGCTGATAACCCTCTTCTAGCAGTTTCCTTAACATTTAAGTTTCTAAGTGCACCAGCTGCTCCATTTCTTAAATTTTTAAGAGGTGTTTCTGCTGTTTCATTGTACTTTTCAAATGCTTCTGTAGTCATTATTGCTTCACCATGAACTTCAAATATATCTCCTTTTGAAGTTTTTAAAGGAATTGATTTTATTGTTTTAACTTGTGCTGTTACTACTTCCCCTGTTTCACCATTTCCTCTAGTAGCTGCAACCTCCATTATTCCATCTTCATTATATGTTAAGTTAATAGTCAATCCATCAAATTTCTTTGTAATTACATATCTTAATGGATGTAAATTTTCTCCCCTAGAATTCATTTCATTTACAAATTTAATATTTCTATTATGCCAATCTTCTATTTCCTTAATACTTTGTGCCTTATCCAAACTCCAAAGTCTTGCCTTATGAGTATATTTAGAAAATCCTTGTAAAACCACATCACCAACTCTTTGTGTTGGAGAATATGGAAGCACATAACCTGTTTCATCTTCTAATAACTTTAGCTCATCATATTTAACATCATATTCCTTATCTGTAACTGATGGATTATCTAAAGAATAATATTCATAAGAATATTTATTTAAAAGTTCAACTAATTCCTCTACACGAGCTTTTTTATCCATTAAAACCATCCTTTCCTGAGCCTCCCACATCTAAAGTGTCAGGCTTATTGGTCCATAATACAAAATGTACTAAGCATAACCAAACTATACCCGTAAGTTCCTGCGATTCTTATCAATTTATTTTTATAAAAGCTTAAGTTTTGCCATTGATAACATTAGCATTTTTATACCTTGTTTATCAAATGCTATAGTTAACTTTTTATCCCCATTAACATCTGCAACAGATACAATTGTACCTTCACCAAATTTATCATGCTTAACTTTTCTTCCAATAGTTGCTTCTGCAGCTGTAATTATTGAAGATGACCTATTTGATTTTTCTGATAAACCAGTCTTTAATGTTACAGTTCCACCAAAGTTTCTTTTTTCAAATGTTCCATAATCATTTCTTAAACTATGTGGATTACTATAACTTGTTTTATATTTATTATTAAAAGAATTTTTACCTACTTCCCTCATGTCTCCAGTCATTGATACATATTCTCTAAGTTCTGGCTTAATTTCTGAAATGAAATCTGATTGAGGATAAGCTACAGTTCTACCAAATACTCTTCTTACTTCTGCAGATGTCATGAATAATGTTTCTTTTGCTCTAGTTATTCCAACATAGCAAAGTCTTCTTGATTCCTCCATTTCAGCATCACTATTAAAAGATGCTTGCCCTGGGAATATTCCATTTTCCATTCCAACCATAAATACAACTGGGAATTCTAATCCCTTTGCACTATGAATAGTCATTAATACAACTGTTCCATTTTCATTTTCTCACTGATCAAAATTTGAAAATGACGTGTCATGAATTATTTTTCTAAATATGCTTCTAATTGAGTTTTGTTTATATCAAAATCTGAAGATCCATTTTTCTTTTCTATTTCATACGCTTTTTCAAAATCAACTGCATCTGATACTAATTCTTTTAAGTTTTCTATTCTGCTCTTATCTTCAATTTGCTTTGAAGCTTCAAGCTCTCTCATATATCCAGTATCTTCTAAGATTGTTTCTATCAAATGTGATATTGGAGTAGTTTCTGCTATCATCATTAGATTTTCCATAAGTTCCATGAACTTTTCAATTCCAGCACAATTTCTTGCTGTTAATGTTGGAATAGTTCTAACTTCTGTTAACGCATCCCATAAATTTAACTCATAATTTTCTGCAAAATCTAATACTTTTTGTATTGTTGCATCACCAATTCCCCTCTTAGGAACATTTATAATTCTTCTTAAAGCTATACTATCCGAAGGATTAACAAGTACTTTTAAGTAACTTAGCATATCTTTAATTTCTTTTCTATCGTAGAACTTAGTTCCACCTACAATTTTATACGCAATTGCAGCTTTTCTTAAGCTTTCTTCAAATATACGCGATTGAGCATTAGTTCTATAAAGTATAGCAAAATCTTTATATTGCATATTTTGTTCTTTTTTAATCTTTTCTATTTGATTAGCTACAAAAGTACCCTCATCAGTATCTGAAAATGCTCTATATATCTTAATTTTATTTCCAGCTTCTTGTTCAGTTCTTAATACCTTACTCTTTCTAGTTGAATTATTTACTATAACAACATTGGCTGCATTTAAAATATTTGCTTTTGAACGATAATTTTGCTCAAGCTTTATAACTTTAGCTTCTGGATAATCTTTTTCAAATCCAAGGATGTTTTTAATATCTGCACCACGCCATTGATAAATGCATTGATCATCATCCCCTACAACACAAATATTTCTATATTTAGCTGCAAGTAAAGTTACTAATTCATATTGAGCTCCATTTGTATCTTGATACTCATCTACCATTATGTATTGAAACTTTCTTTGATAAAATTCTAATGTTTCAGGATTCTTTTTGAATAACTCAACAGTTTTGAAAATTAAATCATCAAAATCTAATGCATTATTTTCTTTTAATCTTTTTTGATACATTTTATAAACTTCAGCAATTTTCTTTTCTCTAAAGTTTGATTCATGTTGTCTATAATAAGCATCAGCACTTTGCATATTATCTTTTGCTCTACTTATTTTACCCATTATTTCTTGTTCAGTAATTTCTTTATCATTAATTTGAAGAAGTTTTATACATTCCTTTATAAGAGTTTTTTGATCAGTTGAATCATATATAGTAAAATTCTTTTTATATCCAAGCTTTTCAATTTCTCTTCTTAATATTCTCACACAAGTAGAGTGAAATGTAGATATCCACATATCTTTAGCTCTTTCACCTATAATTTTTTCAACCCTCTCTTGCATTTCCCTAGCAGCCTTATTAGTAAATGTAATAGCTAATATTTTATATGGGAAAATATTAAGCTCCTCTATCATATGTGCCATTCTATAAGTTAAAACTCTAGTTTTTCCTGAACCTGCTCCTGCTAAAATAAGTACAGGACCTTCTACAGTTACTGCGCCTTCATATTGTTCTTTGTTTAATAAAGCTTTTAAATCCAAAAGAACATCCTCCCTTCAACATATAAATAAAATACCTTCTAATTTTAATCGAACGTATAATCTATCTAAAATTTATTATAACATAACAGTATATATTATTTCCTGAAATTTAAAATTTAATTGCCACATGTGGCATTATTTGTCTAATATTAATAAATTTATAACATATTATACAGATACATAATATGTAAATAAAAAATTACGCAAAAAAAACGCAACCCTTGGGGCTAGGTTGCGCTTCAGCAATAAGCAATAAATAAAAAGGGGGCTATTTAATTCCTTTTATTTATCCTTGCATTAATATTATAGTAAAGAAAAATTCATATTGCAATACTTTTTGAAAAATATCTTGCTTATTTTTATTCAATATGAATGTTTTTACATCATGTATATCTCTAAATTAAAAACTCTTTAAAATTGCTAACTCTTCTTCTGTAAGTTCTCTATACTCTCCTTCTTCTAAATCTTCATCTAAAGGTAAAGTTCCAAATTCCACTCTTTTTAAATAAATAACACTTTTACCAACAGCTTCAAACATTCTTTTAACTTGATGGAATTTTCCTTCTTGAATTGTTACAATAATTTCAGAACCATCTTCAGATGCATTTAATATTTCCAATTTAGCTTCTTTACATAAATATCCATCATCTAAAGTAATACCAGCTTTAAATTTAGCTATATCTTCTTCTGTAACCTTCTTATCTATTTTTGCATAATAGACTTTATCAACTTTCCACTTTGGTGAAATTAATCTATGATTTAGTTCTCCATCATTAGTTAATAATAATAATCCAACTGTATCTTTGTCTAATCTTCCAACTGGGAATGGTTCAAACACTTGATGATCAACTTCTAGTAAATCAATAACAGTTTCATCCCTATTATCATAAGTTGCTGATACAACACCAGCTGGCTTATTCATCATTAAATAAATAAACTTTCTATAAAATATCTCTTCTCCATTTATTACTATTTTATCATTTTCAGGGTCAACCTGCATTCCACTATCTTTAGCTATTTCCCCATTAACTTCTACTAATCCATTTCTACAAATTTTCTTAAGTTCTTTTCTTGTGCCATAGCCTAAATTAGCTAACACCTTGTCTAATCTTTCCATAAAACACCTCGTTAAATTTTCTCTATGTACTTTACTTCTATAGCTTATTCTATTATTAATATTGTACAAATGCAACAAAAAAAAAGTCATCTCTATATGAAACTTACTCTCTTAATTCATATTAGAAATGACTTTTATTTTTTATTTTACTTCAAATTCTATTAAATCATAATCTTCATATGGAATATTTTTATGAAAACTTTTAGCTAAAACTAAAACTCTATAATTTCCTTCTTTAAATGGAACAAAGGTATAATATGCCTTTCTACTATAACCTTGTGACAATACCCATTCACCATTTATCATTATATAAAATTCATAACAAACTTCTTTTCCACCATGTGATTCAGCTTCGAATGTAACCTCTTCTCCCACATTAAAACTATTAGAATAAAGCTTAAGTTTAGTAGAATTAATATGGGGCACTTCATGTACATAAATTGAAACTTCCTTTTTACTATCATATTCTTCTGTAGAGTTTAAATTTTTTGCATAAATCACAAATGAGTATTTACCTGGACACTTTGGTTTTATCTTTATTGATTTTTCTGATATAAATCCTGTATTTTCAACCTCATATCCATTAATTTTTGTAACAAACTTTACTAATACATCTTTTGTATTTTTAACAATTGCCTCAATATTAATTACATCATCTACTAAGTAAATTTCTTTACTATTTAATAATATATAATCAATATCTGCTGCAACATAAGATTTTGCTTCTATAACTAATGAAGTTGATGCATCACATTTTCTTGATGAAAATTCATCTTTAACTCTTATATCTATTTCATACTTTCCTGCTTCTGTTGGTATAAAATCAACCCAGTTATTTAATCCATATTCAATTGCTTCTTTTTGTATTCCATCTTTATAAACTACAAATTTATAAAGTGGTTTTGTTCCACCACTAGACTTAACTTTAATATTTATAGGCTCTCCAATTACACATCTTCTTCCTTTATTACATTTAACCTCTGATATTCTAACAGGCTTTTCACCTTTATTAAAAATTTCATATTGTATAGAAGTTACATCTTCATAATCTCCTTCAAAAGATATATCCTTTACTTTCAAAGTTATTTTATACTTACCTTCACCCCTTGGTTCCCAAACACATTCATTTCCTCTAATATATCCACTATCATCACAAACTGGCCCCTCTATTATATACCTATATAATAATTCTCTTCCTCCACTAACATCTGCTATTAAATTAATAACAGTACCTACTGCTTGTGGTGATTTAATATCACTTTTAAAGCTTTTTATTTTTACTTCTTTATAAGGATCAACATTATATAATATTATTGCTCTATCATCATAAGGTTTAGATGAAAACATATCCCTTACTAAACATAATAATTTATATTCACCTGGAACCTTTTCCTTAAATGTAACTATGCTTCTTGATGAAAAATCCTGAATACAAATAACTTTTCCTTCCTTATTTACCTTTAAAAACTTATATAATAACGGTCTATTTTCTTGATAATTAACCTTAACTTTAAAAGCTAATTCCTCATTAATTAACTTATTATTAGTTAAACATTCAAAATCAGTTATTTCTATTTTTTCTAATTCTACAACTTCAATTTTTATAGTAGTAAAATCATCAACATTTTTTTTTGAATTAATTCTTTTACATTCTACTAATATTTCAAAGCTTCCAGCTTTTATTCCTGTAAAAGTGAATTTATCTTCAGTACTATAATCTCTTAAAATTTCCCAATCATTTTCACCATTAATCCAAAATCTATATAAAACTAACTCTTCATCACATCCTACACTTATTGTAGTCTTATCACCTACATTTATTTTATTACGTGAAACCTCGACTTCTCTTATTAATTTTTTATTATCTATTACTTCATATTCTGATTTTCCAAGATAATCATATGATTTTTTAGATTTACTAGATTTACCTTGTACCATAATCATATATTTTCCTGGTTTAGAAGGCTTCCAATTACAAATATTTTCACTTGAAAAATCTTTTATAGTTTTCCATACACCTTCTAACCCCTCTATAAATTTATACTCAACATCATCATTTTCAGTTAAAAAAGCTGCAATATTTACATTTTTATTTAAATCAGCAGGGCTTTTATTATCAAAGTCAATTACTACCTCTTTCACCTTTTCTTCCCCCTTACCCTCATATGTATAGTTAATATTTTCTCATTTTACATAAATTTCTATTATAATTATACTATTTACTTTTAAAAATAAAAACTGAAATTTGTCTATGAAAGTATAAAAAAAAGAACAAACTGTAGATATTTTTCTACAGTTTATTCTATATTTTTCTTTTAACTAAATTTAATTAATAAATTTTAACTATTTAAGTCTTGCTTCTAGCTCAGCCTTTAACTCTTCAAATCCTGGCTTACCAAGTAAAGCAAACATATTTTTCTTATATGCTTCAACTCCTGGTTGGTCAAATGGGTTAACACCTAATAAGTATCCACTAATTGCACAAGCCTTTTCAAAGAAATATATTAATTGTCCAAAATAATAAGGATTTAATTCTGGAATATTTAAAATCATGTTAGGAACTCCACCATCACAATGAGCTAATAATGTTCCATTAAATGCTTGTTTATTAACAAAATCAACTGTTTTACCAGCTAAGAAGTTTAATCCATCAATATTTCCTTCAACCTCTTCTATAGTAAGTTCTTTTGAAGCCTTTTCTACATTAAGAACAGTTTCAAACATTATTCTGCTACCATCTTGAATAAATTGTCCCATTGAATGTAAGTCTGTTGAGAAATCAACTGCTGCTGGGAATATTCCTTTTTGATCCTTCCCTTCTGATTCTCCATATAA
>ENA-OPAC01001297-OPAC01001297.1-human-gut-metagenome-genome-assembly--contig:-NODE-1297-length-11858-cov-4.376091_pt1 | contig 11858 bp, 5 predicted proteins | sample MGYA00241052_ERZ501420 | MGnify/ENA primary metagenome ERZ501420 (study PRJEB25962, sample SAMEA2042513) | human gut metagenome | biome: human gut; feature: human-associated habitat; material: faeces... | reverse complement strand
ACGGTTTTTTTAGAACCGTACTATGTGATCAATAAACAAAATACGCTGCTTTCCGGATTTGAGACGATCGATGAAGCGAGTGAGGCAGGGACACTTGATGACAGTTCTTTTGATGTGACATTTGACAATCTCTGTGCAAATGGGAATATCACCGTCATGATCATAAGCTCCGACCGGACGATCGTGCGGTCTTCCGTCAATGATACGCAGAAAATGATGCTGGAATTTATGAATATCATTTTTGGCGAAAAACAAAATGAAGTGACGGTGATGATGCAGTCGGATAATTATATTATTCAAAAACAGACGGATACCAGGTTAGATTCAGAGTTTCTGGTCCTTTACGGAACACTTTCAAACGGCAATCTGATCCTGATGCGTACCGCACTTGAGAGTATCAGGGAAAGCGTCAATCTGTCCAATACATTTCTGGCATGTGTGGGTGTTGTCGCTGCAATCATCAGTGCAGTCGTGATCGTGTTTGTCTCAAGAGGCATTACAACACCGCTTCTGCGTCTGACCGATATCTCAAAACGCATGACGGAGCTTGATTTTGAGGCAAAATACCAGCCGGGGCGCAGATACCACAACGAGGTAGATGAGTTAGGCGAATATATGAATGTCATGTCGACCACGTTAGAGCATACGATCTCCGAACTGAAAAGCGCAAATAACCAGCTGCAGATCGATATTGACAAAAAGACGCAGATCGATGAGATGCGCAAAGAGTTTTTATCCAATGTATCGCACGAGTTAAAAACACCGCTTGCACTGATCCAGGGCTATGCGGAGGGATTGAAAGAATGTATCAATGATGATGCGGAGAGCAGGGACTTTTACTGCGAAGTCATCATGGACGAAGCGGACAAGATGAATAAAATGGTCAAAAAACTGCTCACTTTAAACCAGCTCGAATTTGGCAATGAGGTCATCACCATGGAGCGGTTTGACCTGACAATCATCCCGGAAGTGGCATCCCCTTTCTGGCAACGGGTGGATACATTCGTTTACGAAGCCATGTATTTCCTCTTTGCCGGCAAGTCGTATGCCATTTTCTCTTTTCTGTTCGGTCTGAGTTTCTATATGCAGATGGACTCGCAGGCAGCCAAGGGGAATGACTTCCGTGCCCGCTTTGTCTGGCGACTGGTCCTGCTCTTTCTCTTCGGCTACATCAACGGCCTCATCTATATGGGCGAGTTCTTCATCATCTATGCCGTATTGGGACTGTTCCTGGTTCCGTTGTACAAAGTGCCGACCAAATACCTGGTCGTGGTGATGGTCCTGCTCTTCCTGCAGATTCCGGCGATTGTCAGCTTTGTCACCCTGTTGGGTAATCCGATGCTGAACGAACCTTCGTACCTGAATGTGTATATGAATCAGCTTTATGCAACGTGTGCCGGTATCTATGCCGAAGGCTCGTTCAAGGATGTACTGGCTTTCAATGTATGGAACGGAGAAGTAGCCAAATGGTTATGGACCATCAACAATTACCGTTACCTGCAGTTGCTGGGCCTGTTCATCGCCGGCATGCTGGTCGGACGGATGGAAATACATAAGAGCGAAGAGAAGATGGTCCGCTACAGCCGCCTGATGCTGCCTTACAGCTTGGCGTGGTTTGTTGTCTTTTACCTGATCGTCTGGCTGCTGCCGGCACTCGGTGTGACTGGTTTTGCCCTGTCGGTCGGAACGACCTTGTTCAAGACCTTCGCCAACCTGGGTATGATGATGCTGTACATCTGTGGCTTTACCTTGCTGTATTACAACCATGGCTGGAAGAAAGGGCTCGACCGCATTGCGCCGGTCGGACGGATGAGTGTCACCAACTACATGGCGCAGTCGATGGTCGGTGTCTGTCTGTTCTATGGTTTCGGAGCTAACCTGGCCGTGCAGTGCAACTACCTGCAGAGCCTGTGTGTCGGTCTGCTGTTCTGTCTGGTACAGATTCTGTACAGCAACTGGTGGATCAAGCGCTTCTATTACGGACCGATGGAATGGCTGTGGCGCACCTTGACCTGGATGCAACGTGTTCCCCTCGTCAGAAAATAAATGTTTAACTAAATAATCAAGTGTATGAAACGAATTACAACTCTATCGTTTTTCATGTTATTGTGCTGGATAACGGCCTTTGCGATACCGAGAGCCGAATATCCGCGTCCGCAGTTCGAACGTAACGCGTGGATTAATCTCAACGGAGAATGGACCTATTCATTCGACTTCGGCGGTTCCGGCCTCGAACGCGAATGGTTCAAGTCAACCGGATTCGACCAGAAAATCACGGTGCCTTTCTGTCCGGAGAGTAAATTATCCGGTGTAGAGTACAAGGACTTTATCAACCACATGTGGTATCACCGGACCATCTCCATTCCGCAGGACTGGGCCGACAAGCAGGTACTGCTGCACTTCGGTGCTGTTTATTATAAATCGGAAATCTACATCGACGGTGTCTTTGCTGCCCGCCATTTCGGTGGAACTTCTTCCTTCCAGGTAGATATTACACCGTATGTCAAGGCCGGTCAGACACACAACTTAGTGGTTTATGTGGAGAGCGACGTACGCAGCACACATCAGCCCAGCGGAAAACAGAACCTGCAGTTCGCGTCGTATGGCTGTAACTACACCCGTACCACCGGTATTTGGCAGACTGTCTGGCTGGAAGCTGTTCATCCCGAAGGATTACAGTCTGTCCAGATGATTCCGGACATCGACCAGCAGCAGCTGATCATCCGTCCGCGTTTCTACAAGGAACTGGGTGGTAAGCTGGAAGTTACCCTGAAAGACAACGGAAAAGTCGTATCCAAGGAAACAGTCGCTGCCAACGCTTTATCAACCGTTATCCTGCCGGTCAAGAAGATGAAGACCTGGAGTCCGGAGAATCCGTTCCTTTATGACGTAGAATTCCGGGTGATCGACAAGGCCGGAAATGTAGTAGACGAAGTCAAATCGTATGCCGGTATGCGGAAAGTACACATCGAAGGCAATAAGATTTACCTGAACAACCAGCCGTACTATCAGCGTCTGGTACTCGACCAGGGATTCTATCCTGACGGCATCTGGACGGCTCCGAGCGACGAAGCCCTGAAGAAAGATATCCAGCTTTCGATGGAAGCCGGTTTCAACGGCGCCCGTCTGCACCAGAAAGTATTCGAAGAACGCTTCTATTACTGGGCCGACAAATTGGGTTACCTGACTTGGGGAGAAGCTTCGAGCTGGGGTATGGATTGCAATGATATCGAAACTGCCCGTAACTTCATCACAGAATGGACAGAAATCGTGGAGCGCGACCGGAATCATCCATCAATCTTAATCTGGACACCGACCAATGAAGAGTTCTGGCCCGACCGCGTTCAGTATCCTCGTCTGATGCAGGACCTGTACAAGCTGACGAAAGTTATCGATCCGACTCGTCCTTTCCACGGAACTAGTGGCGGTTCTCATATCGCTACCGATATCTGGACGGTACATAATTATGAACAAGATCCGGCCAAGCTGAAGGAACTGTTGTACAACGACGGCAAGTTGATGGAAGCGCCCAAATGGGAAATCCAGCTGATGCCGAAGAACATCGGATATAACGGATTGAAATATACCGATCAGTATACATTCCCGCAGTATAAGCACGACATGCCTTACCTGATTGATGAATTCGGAGGTATCAAGTGGAATCCGTCACAGCAGATGGAAAGTGCCCAGAATACTTCTTGGGGTTATGGCGAACCGCCTCATTCACTGGAAGAATTCTATGCCCGTCTGGAAGGCCTGGTAAACACCGTCCTGTCATTGTCAGATCATGTCTGGGGTTATTGCTACACCCAGCTGACAGACGTAGAACAGGAACAGAACGGTATCTATTACTACGACCGTACTCCGAAGTTCGATATGAAACGGATTCACGCCATCTTCAGTAAGAATCCGGAGAGTAAATAAAACAATACCGGTATTTCCTATCCTTTTTTAATGAGGAGGAAGAAATACGGGTATTTCCTCTTGAGGGCATGCCAGATTAACATTGACATGCCTTCAAGATTATTCCTTCATCAATACATATAAATACATTAGAAAACACTGAAATAGATCCTCCGTAAGGAAAAGATTACAAACCACTACTGAAAATTAAAAAAAGTCCTATTTTTGCAAAAGAACTATATACTTGTACATCATATATAATTTATGAATAAAGACAATAAATATACAGAACTCCTTAAGAAGCAAATATGTGAAGTACAAAAAGAAAACCGCTCATTAGAGTTTAAATCAAATTATCAGGAAGCAGACAAATTAGGACAATATATCTCTGCTTTATCAAATGGTGCCTGCCTTGATCATCAGGATTTTGCCTACCTTTATTTTGGAATAGACGATTCAACACTCGAGGTGAAAGGTACTAAATTTAATGTCTCTGCAATTAAAGCTAAAGGTAATCAGGCTTTGGAAATGTATCTTCGTCAACTCATATTCCCGCATATCCCATTTATGTTTGAAGAGTTTTATTATGATGGAGATAAACGGGTAGTCCGTTTAAAGATACCTGCAGCTGCAGGTGAGCCGACTACTTTTTACAATAAACCTTATGTTCGTGTGGATAGTCATGTGACAGAGTTGTCAAAATACCCGGAATGGATGCGCGAAATCTATTCTTCACGTTATGATTGGACTGCTCAGTTAGTGGAAGATGCGACTATAAACGATCTGGACCCGGAAGCCATACAAATTGCACGAGAAGGATATAAAGAGCGTTATCCCCAGTATGAAGATCAATTGTCGCAATGGAGTGATGAAATCTTTCTTGATAAAGCCTGTTTAACCTTAGATGGTCAGATAACACGTACTACGATGTTATTGGTTGGCAAGCGGGAAAAGGCGCATAAGATACCGCATATTGCAGAAATTGTATGGAAGTGTCATCAGGATGGAGAAACGTTTGGAGATACATTTACGATTCCATTTATCAGATCCACCAGTGAAGTTTTGAAACGTATTCGTAATTATCGTTTCAAGATATATCCTATGAACTCTTTAATTCCTGCCGAAGTCTGGAAATATGATGCACGGAGTATTCTTGAAGCGATGCATAATTGTGTGGCACATCAGGATTATGCCCTTGATGAACGTATTAGAGTGACGGAAGATAAAGAAAAACTTACATTTGAAAATGCAGGTAGTTTTTTTGATGGAGATTACAATCAATACGTCTTGGGAGAGAAGACACCCAAGCGTTACCGCAATCCGGCTTTGATGAAAGCTATGGTAAATGTGAAGATGATAGATTCGCAAGGTTATGGAATACACAATTTGTTCTTACGCCAGAAGGAGCGCTTTTTGCCTATGCCTGATTATGATGGGAGTACGGAGTCGCAGGTAGTTCTTCATCTGCCGGGTATTGTGATAGACACTAATTATAGCCTGTTGCTAATGTCAAATAATGAAGTAAACTTGACAGAAGCGATTTTATTGGATAATTTACAGAAAGGCAAGCGTATTAGTGATTCTGCAATTGACTTATTGAGGAAAAAGCATTTTGTGGAGGGACGTAAACCTCATGTGTACATAGCCAAAACAATTGCACAGAATACACATACAAAAGCAGAATATTCAAAGCATAAGGGGCTTACAGAGAAATCCTGTGAAAGTTTGCTTTTGGATGCGTTAGCCGATCACAATGTATTGACAAGACAGGATATAGATGTCTTACTGTGGAATGCATTATCAGATCAGCTTTCTGACAGCCAAAAGAAAAATAAGATAGGAAACCTGTTGACTCGCTTAAGAAAAAAAGGACTGATTATGAATGTAACTTTAGGAAATAAGTCTGAGTGGACACTCGTAAAATGATCATATTTAAGAGCGATTTAAGAGCGATTTAAGAGCGGAATGAAGTGATAAACCTTGTCTTTTTCTGCTAAAAGGCTGATATGTAAGTGATTTTATAATCGCTCTTGTGAATAAAGTTAAGAGCGATTTTTGGGAAGAAACACTGCTGTTTCCCATCATATGTGCACATTATATTCATGTTTAATGACGTCCATGACGAAAACACTTTCGAGAGAAGCCAGATATTCGATGCGGCCCAACACGTTCAAGATGAAACTCTGGTAGTATTTCATGTCGGGAGCATGAATCTTCAGCAGGTAATCGAAACTGCCCGATATGTTGTAGCATTCGGTGACTTCCGGAATATCGGCGATGATCCGGGCAAATTCGGTGGCAATGTCGTAATTTACCCGTTGCAGCTTGACTTTACAAAAGACCATAAAACCCTGATTCAATTTATCGGCATCCAGTATGGCGATGTACTTCTTGATATAGCCGTTCGTTTCCAGTCTTTTCAGTCGTTCGAATACCGGTGTGGACGACAGACTGACTTTGGCGGCCAGCTCTTTGGTCGTCAGCCGGGAATTTTCTTGCAGAATACGGAGAATCTGCAAGTCTACTTTATCTAACTTCTCGTTGGGGCTCATAGGATGATTATTCTGTTTTATCTCTTTCTGACCGGCAAATTTAGTGTATCTGTTCTGTTCTCTATGGGATAAATGGTGAAATATTCCATATTTTGGATGAATATTGGCTGAAATAACTGCATATCGTAGCTTTGTCTCAGAAAAATATACGAAGTCAAACCAAAAGAAGATACGAATATGGCAACACAGAAATTACACTTTGAGACATTGCAGCTTCATGCCGGACAAGAAAAAGCTGACTCCGCCACCGGAGCGAGAGCCGTTCCGATTTATCAGACTACGTCTTATGTCTTTGCGGATTCAGCCCAGGCCGCGGCCCGCTTTGACCTCCGTGATTCCGGACCCATTTATGGTCGGTTGGGAAACCCGACGCAAGACGTCTTCGAACAGCGTATGGCAGCACTGGAAGGAGGCTTAGCCGCTCTGGCCGTGGCTTCGGGTGCAGCCGCCATAACCTATGCCTTTCTGAATATTGCCCGCAGTTGCGATCATCTGGTAGCTGCCAGGACGCTTTATGGCGGTACATACAACTTGCTGGAACATACGCTTCCCGACTATGGCATTCATACGACATTTGTCGATCCGTCCGAGCCACGGCACTTCGAAGAGGCCATACAGGAGCATACGAAAGCTATCTTTGTTGAAACATTGGGTAACCCGAATTCCAATCTGATTGATCTGGAGGCGGTGGCCCGCATTGCCCATCAGCATGGAATTCCCCTGATTGTCGATAATACGTTCGGTACGCCTTTCCTGATCCGTCCGATTGAATACGGAGCCGATATCGTCGTGCATTCGGCTACGAAATTCATTGGCGGCCACGGAACTTCCTTGGGGGGTGTCATCATTGATTCCGGGAAATTCGACTGGACCCGTTCAGGAAAATTCCCTCAGCTGACGGAACCTGATCCGGGTTATCACGGACTTCGTTTCTCGGAAGCAGCCGGACCGGCCGCCTATCTGACCAGAATCCGGGCAGTATTGCTGCGGGATACAGGAGCGGCTATCAGTCCTTTTAACGCCTTCCTGCTGTTGCAAGGATTGGAAACGCTTTCCCTGCGTGTGGAAAGGCATGCTGAAAATACCCGGAAGATCGTCGGCTACCTCGCTCAACATCCGAAAGTAAAACGGGTGAATCATCCGTCTTTGCCCGCTCATCCGGATCATGCTTTGTACAAGCGCTATTTTCCACAGGGAGGCGGTTCAGTCTTTACCTTCGAAATCGATGGCGGAATCAGCGAGGCACATCGCCTGATCGATCATCTCCGCATATTCTCTTTGTTGGCCAACGTAGCTGATGCCAAGTCGCTGGTCATTCATCCGGCCACGACCACGCATGCCCAGCTGACCGAAAAGGAACTGCAGGAACAGCAGATTTATCCGGGTACCATCCGCCTTTCTATCGGCCTGGAACATGCTGAAGACCTGATAGCCGACCTGGATCAGGCCTTTCAGGCGGTGTGAGTGTTGCCGATTGGCTGGAAGTGTAGGAGGAGAGAAAAGATAACTGTTCTGGTCTCTTCCTGGAAGATATATTCTCCGGCATGGAAATAAACGAAAATCATTTCCGAAACCCACCGGAATCGATTTCAATCCTCGTGAGTTTCGGAAATGATTTATTGCATGGCAGAAAGCAGATTCCTATACCTTATATTATATATATCCGGACATCCAGGCACACACTGCCCAGACGAAACAGGGCTTCGTTATCCAAACCCGGGGTTTTGTCGCCTGAAAATAGGCAGTGGATAAGAAATCCAAACAATTGATAAAAAAATAGGTAGGTTTATTTGCAGGTATGAAAAAAGGATTTACCTTTGCATTGTTGATTGTGGCTAAAAATGAAATGCCACCGCTTCCGTTTTTAGAACTTTCGGAAGCTTGATAGAAAAAAGAAGAATTTATTATTACTCTATTATTAATATTAATTTATTTATTATGAACAAAAAGTTTTCTACTTTGATGGCCGGCTTATTACTGGCTGGTGGCTTAACCAACTTGGCGTTCGCTGAAAAATTGCCTTATACGGACAATATCGGCAAAGACTTTAAAAGTGGTGATAGCTATTTTTTGGTAAATGATTTTGGTACCGCTGGTAGGTGGGCTTATGGTTTCGAACAAGATCCTAATAATAAAGATCTCGTTATTGAAAAGGTAATCAATCTTACTGATAACACTTTGAGTGGAGATGACTATAAGAATTATTTGTGGACTGTTACAGAAGTAACTCTTATGTCAAATGTTAACAAACCAGAAGATAATGATTATGGCTATACATTAACAAATGTAGCAACTGGTAAAAAATTGATTTTTAATACTAATGGAACTGTAGATACAAATACAGCAGATGATGCAGATCAAACAAGTTTGAAAGAAACAACGATTTGGTTTAACAATGGAGAAGCTTATAAAACACTTACAAGTGGCGTCTCTGCTTTTATAGGTCAAACTTATCCTAATGGTTCTGCGTTAGTAATGTATGATTCTCCAGATAAATTAGTAGCAGATGGACCAACTACTGTTCCACAAAATTATATGTATTTCTATGGTTATGAAGCTCAAGACCAAACTGCAGAAGATCTGAACGAACTTTACAACTCTATTGGTTTCAATATGATCGTATCTGCGGAAAAAGATCAAGCTGCTATCAAGAACTTGTTTGCTACTAGCGGTCGTGTTTTAGCATTAGAAGTACCAGAAGTTAAGTCTCCAAATAATGCTACTGATGGAGCAGCTTATCCAGAAGGTACATACTTTGTAACAAGTACTCCTACAGGAAAGACTTGGGCTGAAATTTCAGAAATAGCTGATGCTACTGAAAAGAATAACGCTCAATATGCATTCTTGGAAGCATGTACATTCATTGCTGTAAATTCTGTTGAGAATGATATTAATGACAAGGATGACCGTGAAGCAGGAGCTGGCTTCCAATTAACAACTGTATTGGGTCGTGATTTACAGAAATATCAAGGTACTGTTGCTGCTAAACAACCTACAGGTCGTGACATCGCAGTTGCAAATGCTTGCTTCTCTGTTAAGAAAGATGTAAATGACAAATATGCTATTGGTCTTGAAACATTCTGGTATAACAAAGCAAAGGCTGCAGATATTAAAGACAATGATGAACAAGTTTCCACAGAAGATTTCTGGTTAAATGTAACTGAAAAAGTAGGAGAAGATAACGACGACAAGTACGTAACAACAGAAGGCTCTACAGCCAGATACATCTTCTCTATGAAAGACTTGGCTACTACAAGTATTTACTCTTGGTTGAAGAACGAAAAGAAAATGTCTGTTTACAACATTCAGTTTGTAAGCGATGATGATGATATCAACGGCAAGTATCTGTTCGTTCCGGCTTACGGAAACAGAGCATACGCTAAAGGTGTTAAGTTTACAGATACCAACATGCCAGAAACTCAGTTCGTGGTAACAGATGTTGATGCAGATAACAACACAGTAACTTTCACGAACCGTGCAAATCGCGATGTATATGAAGCTGTTAAACTGTATAAAGAAAGCGATGGTACTTACACAATGGCGTTACCGGATGCTAGAAATAAAGATGCTGAGTTCTATCCTCTGAATGTTTTGAACAATGGTGACATTGAAGCAGAACCTTCTCAGCTGTTGCATGGTAAGCGAGTTAAAATTACTCCGGTAGAAAGCGTTGATTATTATTATGGAGCATGGAATGTTGATAATGGCGAAGAAGTAACATTGTTATTTGCTCGTGATAACACTCCGACTTCTAACAAATTGTATGTAAAACATCCGGGATATAATGGCTCTGACTTGGATATTTCTGAAACATTAAAAGTAACAAATGAAGTAGCTGGTACTTTACAATTTGCATTGAAGAAGTCTCCAAAGCCAACTGTTGAGACTTATGGTTATACTTATTATTTAGGTGAAACTGATAAGGAGCAGGAAAAGTGGGAAGCTAACGGTGATACCATTGCTTATTATACATATCAGTTAGAAGCTTATTATGAAGGTGAACCTTGTGGTTATTATCTGCACTTGAACAACGGTAAATATGAGTTGTCTGCTACTGGTGATAACTTCATTATCAAAGACAATGAAGATGGTTCTGTACAGTTGATTAAGTCATATGATGCAACTAACGCTTTAGTAGTTGATGGATGGAAGCAGGTAGATGAAACAATTAAATATTTTGAAAATAAAGAAATCAAAGATGCAGCTTTGACTCAGGAAATGAAAGCCAACTATGTAAAGACATATTTGAACTTAGAATCTCCTGAAGTATCGTTGGATCCGAAATCAACTTACGTAACATTCAAGGCAGAAGAAGGTGATTATATCACCATGAAAGATGACCGTGATGCTGTATTGGTATCAGATCAGCCGTTGACATTCCGCGTATTTGCTACAGATACAGAACGTGAAGTTCCTAACTTCTTGGTATCAACAGGTTGGAATGACAATACAAAAGAACGCATGTTCTTATTCAATCCGAAAGACTCTGTCAACTATCTTGTAGCAGAAGGCGATTATGACAAGGCTTATCAGTGGAGCGAAGGCCTCAACAAAGCTATCTTCAAATCAGCTCGTATAGCTGAATCTTGTGATACACTGTACACAACTATTAAGGGCAACGCTACAGCTGTTGCAACAGTTGCTGACCAGAACAAGAATGTACAAGGTGGTTTGAACTACTTCAAGTATCAGATCATTGAAGATCCGGAAAATGAAGGTTACTACATGATCCGTCAGAATGGTTACTACCTGACAAGTACTAACGGCCGTATGGGCTTCACAAGTGCTCAGGGTGCTCGCAGCTTGGCAGTTCGCGTAGAAGTAGCTAATGTTGAATCTCCGACAGCTAACGAAGCAATCTCAGCTGGTAACGTAGTAGTAGCTGGTACAAACGGTGCAGTAGTAGTTAAGGGTGCTGAAGGCAAGAACGTAATCGTATCTACAATCCTTGGTAAGGTAGTAGCTAACGAAGTAGTTTCTTCAGACAACGCTCAGATCGCTACTCCGGCTGGTATCGTAGTTGTATCAGTTGACGGCGAAAGCTTCAAGGTTGTTGTAAAATAATAACATCTGACTAACAATATATCAGGGGCCTCAGGCTCCTGATATTTACACGAATATATTACAATTTACACGCACATGATTTTAAATCATGTAACGAGTAACCCGTGAGGGCGAAAGCGTGTTTTTATTGAAATTAAGTCCGCATGGACAACATTATAGAAAAGGCGTGTCAGCAATGGCACGCCTTTTTTGTGTCTGCTCTTCTCGTTGGAAAAAATAATTCCCAAAAATGTCATCTGTTTTTGCAACCTTTGGTTTTGCGGCTTCGTCTTATAGATAGAAAACAGAAAAGATATGGAAGATTCAGTTCAGGAACTCATTGCCGGATGCCGGAAACGG
>ENA-OPAC01001291-OPAC01001291.1-human-gut-metagenome-genome-assembly--contig:-NODE-1291-length-11917-cov-113.569044_pt1 | contig 11917 bp, 9 predicted proteins | sample MGYA00241052_ERZ501420 | MGnify/ENA primary metagenome ERZ501420 (study PRJEB25962, sample SAMEA2042513) | human gut metagenome | biome: human gut; feature: human-associated habitat; material: faeces... | reverse complement strand
TCCTCGCTGAGATGGGCCATGATGCGTAGCTCTATTTGAGAGTAGTCGGCAGAAAAGAACAGACATCCTGGCTCTGGGATGAAGCATCGGCGTATCTCCTTTCCGTCGTCATCGCGTACAGGGATGTTCTGCAGGTTAGGGTCGCTGGATGAGAGGCGTCCTGTGGATGTGATGGCTTGGTTGAACGAGGCATGAATGCGTCCTGTGCGAGGGTTGATGAGTTTTGGAAGAGAGTCGACATAGGTGCTGAGGAGTTTCTTTAACCCTCTGTAGTTCAGTATCTCATCGATGATAGGACTCTTGCTTCTCAGCTGTTGCAGCACTTCCTCGCTTGTCACATATTGTCCTGTCTTGGTCTTCTTTGGCTTGTCTACGATTTTCATCTTTCCAAAGAGTATTTCTCCTACTTGTCGAGGAGAGGCTATGTTGAATGACTCGCCTGCCAACTCATAGATGTGGCGCTCTATCTCGGTCAGCCTGTTGGTGAGGTTGACTGATGTTTCTTTAAGTGTGTTGGTATCTATACAGACACCATTCATCTCCATGTGTGCCAGCACTGGTACGAGCGGCATCTCTACATTCCAGAAAAGTTCTTCCAGATTCAGTTCCTTGAGTTTGGGCTCCAGAACATTCTTGAGTCGTAAAGTGATGTCGGCATCTTCGGCGGCGTACTCATAGACTTCGGATGGTGCCAGGTCGCGCATCGATTTCTGATTTTTGCCTTTAGGCCCTATCAGGTCTTCGATATGTACAGTCTGATAATGCAGATATACTTCTGCCAGATAATCCATATTGTGGTAGAGTTCTGGCTGGATAAGGTAATGGGCAATCATCGTGTCGAACATCTTTCCTTGTATCTCTACACCATAGTTCATAAGTACCTCATAATCGTACTTGATGTTTTGTCCCACTTTCATGATTTCTGGATTCTCATAGAGTGGTTTAAAGATGTTTACGAATTTTAAGGCTTCTTTACGATCGGAAGGAATAGCCACATAAAAAGCTTCTTTTTCCTCCACAGCAAAGCTCAAACCTACCAATTCGGCATCAACAGCATGGGTTGAAGTAGTTTCTGTATCTAAACTGAGAATTTGTTTTGTAAATAAATAATCATAAAGACGCTTTGCATCTTCCTCATTATCAATGAGATTATATTTATGTTCTACAGTTTTAATGCTCTCAAAATTCGCGTTTTTCTGCTCATCCTTACCATTGGCCGGATTTTCGGCAAATAAATCAAGCTCTAATGAAGCGTTTGTTGGCTTTTGTTGAGGTTTTTTAAGAACTCTGTTGGCAAAGGACTTAAACTCTAATTCGGTGAAGATTTCGTCGAGTTTTTCCTTGTTGGCTTCTACCAACTTCAAATTGTCCATATTGAGAGCAACGGGCACGTCGGTTCGGATGGTTGCCAAGAACTTCGACATCTTGATGTCTTCTATAGCACCTTCTACTTTTTCGCGCAGCTTTCCTTTTACCTTAGAAGAATTCTCTATCAGATTCTCAACGTTGCCAAACTCGTTGACGAGTTTGATGGCAGTCTTTTCGCCCACGCCTGGACAACCCGGGAAGTTGTCGGCGGAGTCGCCCATTAACGCCAAGAGGTCGATAACCTGGAGTGGGGAAGTGATGCTATATTTTTCTTCAATCTCTTTGGTTCCGAGTTTCTCGTATCCTCCACCATGTTGTGGGCGATACATATAGACATTGTCTTTTACCAACTGTCCATAATCCTTGTCGGGTGTGAGCATATAGGTCTCAACACCCTTTTCGCCTGCCTTTGTGGCTAAGGTGCCAATGACGTCGTCTGCCTCGAAACCGTCAACTTGCAGAATAGGGATGTGGTAGGCATCGAGGATATTTTTGATGATAGGTACTGACAGTTTGATGTCTTCTGGAGTTTCCTCACGTTGAGCCTTATAAGCAGGGAAAGCCTCGTGGCGGAATGTCTTTCCGTGGTCGAAAGCCACTCCTATGTGTGTAGGCTTTTCTTTGGTAAGTATCTCGTTGAGTGTGTTGCAGAATCCCATGATGCATGAAGTGTTGAGCCCTTTTGAATTGATTCGTGGGTTCTTCATGAATGCATAATACGACCTGTAAATCAGTGCGTAAGCGTCTAAAAGAAACAGTTTATCCATAAATAATTATTTTTATCGCGTAAAATTACTAAAAAATTGCCACATTTCGCGAAGAATTGATTAATTTTGTAACAAATTTCGGAAATAATGGATTATTTATCACTTATCAAGCAACCTATAGAGTCTGAATTGGCTGATTTTGTAGACTTGTTCAACAAGTCTTTGATGCATGGCGATGGTCTTCTCTCGCAGGCGCTCGATCATATTCGACAGCGTGCGGGCAAGCGTATGCGCCCTATGCTCATCTTGCTGATGGCCAAGAATTTTGGTAAGGTAACTCCTGTTACTCAGCATTCTGCTGTGGGATTGGAATTGCTTCATACGGCTTCCCTTGTTCATGATGATGTGGTGGACGAGAGTGGAGAGAGAAGAGGTCAGGCGAGTGTGAATGCTACTTATAATAACAAGGTGGCTGTACTTGTGGGCGACTATATCCTTTCTACTGCTTTGCTCCATGTGTCGTATTCGCACTCTGAGGAAATCGTGCGTTATCTGGCTGAATTGGGTCGAGTGCTTTCTAATGGAGAAATACTGCAGTTGAATAGTATCAACAATCATGAAATATCAGAAGATGTTTATTATCAGGTGATTAAGCAGAAGACTGCTGCCTTGTTTGAGGCTTGTGCCGGGATAGGAGCCTTGTCGGCAAAAGCCTCTATGGAGGCTGTAGAGGCCGCAAAGAAATTCGGGCAGAATCTTGGTATTATCTTCCAGATTCGTGATGATATTTTCGATTATTATGACTCTAAGGAGATAGGCAAACCTACGGGTAATGATATGGTGGAGGGCAAATTGACCCTGCCTGTCATTTATGCTCTAAATTCTACTGGTAACGAACAGATGATGAAGTTGGCCCGCAAGGTAAAGGCACATGATGTTTCGCAGGAAGAAATAGCTCAGTTGGTGGCTTTTACCAAACAGAATGGAGGCATTGAATATGCAGACAAGAGAATGTGGGAATTCCATGCGGAGTCCATGGATTTTCTTGATACTTATGTAGAGGATAAGGATGTTTATCAGGCTCTAAAAGCCTATTTAGATTATGTTATAGAAAGGAAGATATAGTTTTTTTGCTTAGGATGATTCTATGTTCTATAGTTTGGAACTTATGTTCTATACTTTGGAACTTATGTTCTAAAGTTTAGAACTTGTATCCTAAAGTTTAGAACTTATATCCTAAAGTTTAGAACATAGAATGAATAAGGATTTCATGACATTTTGTCCTTATAGAAAATACAATTTAATACAGTTTATGATAAAATAATAAGAGCTTGATTCCCAATGATTGGAACCAAGCTCTTATGCGTATGAAGTAATGCTAATGACACCTATGCCTTAGAAATACTTTATTTCCTTGCCTATAATTTCGCTCAAGAGGAGGTTGGTAAGGCGTGATGTACCGAGTCGCAACCACTGATTGGTCAGCCATTTTTCGCCTAAGACTTCCTTTACGATGGTGTAGTAAACTACTGCATCGTGGACGGTATTAATGCCACCTGCAGGCTTGAAACCTATCTGAATGCCAGTCTTTTCGTAGTATGCTTTGATGGCCTGACACATTACGTATGCAGCCTCAGGAGTGGCAGAAATCTTCTCCTTACCTGTAGAGGTCTTGATGTAGTCGGAGCCTGAGTACATGGCTAAGATAGAGGCTTTCATGATGTTGCTGCAGTTCTTCAGGCAACCTGTCTCAAGGATACATTTCATTTTGTGCTCTCCACAGGTTTCCTTCAGTTCCTGGATGTCGTCGCAAAGACCCTCGTAATCCTCGCTGAAGAACTTGCCTACAGGCATCACGATATCCACCTCTGTAGCGCCGTCTTTGATGGCCATGGCGGTCTCTGCTATCTTTACCTCTATAAATGTCTGTGAAGAAGGGAAATTGCCGCTTACGACGGCGATTTCCACGCCATCAACCTCCAAGCTCTTGCTGATCAGTCCAGCAAAGTTAGGGTAGGTGCATACGGTAGCTACATGAGGAAGCTGTGGATAATCCTTGGCAAACTGGTTTACCTTTTCGATCATTTTCAGGATGCTTTCCTCTGTATCTTCGGTATGAAGAGAGGTCAACTCGATGCTTCCAAAGAGGAATTTCTTTACCTCCATGGTCTCGTTCTCAGCCACTTTCTCGTCGAGTATCTTCTTGACTTCTGCTGCTACTTCCTCGTCGTTGAGGTCGCAGTTATACTGTTTCAAAACTGACAAATACTTGTCGTCCATCTCGCTGTACTGCCCTTTTTTCTGTGCAATAACTTGTTCCTTGATACTGCTCATACTTAATGTTTTTTATTGTTGTTATTTATTGTTTGTCTTTTCCTTGTACTGTGCTTAATTTAGGGTTGTTTTTATGTCTTTCTGCATCTCTTTGGGTTTTCTTGTTGAAGCTCTTTTGGAGCTCTTCTGTAAGGTCGATCCCCGTTTGATTTGCCAGACATATAAGTACCCAAAGAACATCGGCCATTTCTTCTCCAAGGTTGGGTTTTTCTCCCTTTTTGAAGCTTTGGTCGCCATAGGTTCTTGCTATGACTCGAGCCAGTTCACCTACCTCTTCAGTCAGGCAAGCCATGTTGGTTAGCTCGCTGAAATAGCGTACTCCATATTGCTTAATCCACTTATCTACAGCATCTTGTGCTTCTTTTATAGTCATAACAGATGATCTTTAATAATCAAATAGGTCAAACTTAGCCATAATTCAGTGAAGAATAACGCAGCAACAGTATTGTAGATACCGATCTTTCCATCCTCTCTTTTGTCATTTAAGAACTCCAGGTTCAGACCCATGACCAAGAGTGTTTGACCTGTGTATACAGCCCATTGGTTGTCTAATAACCTTTGTGAAAAGGCGATAGACAGAATCAATCCTATGGTTGTTAGCCAATCTTTATACTTTAATATCCTTTTCATTTTTTCTGTTCTATAGAATAGGCTGTATCTACTCCTTATTATGGGTGTCCATCATGATGGTAACTGGGCCGTCGTTCAGCAGATCTACCTTCATATCTGCGCCAAATTCCCCTGTCCCTACAGGCTTTCCAAGTGACTCAGAAAGCTTTTTGCAGAACTCTTCGTAGAGCGGAACGCTTATCTCGTGTTTGGCAGCTCTTAGCCAGCTGGGGCGATTTCCTTTCTTGTAGCTGGCGAATAGGGTAAACTGGCTGATGACCAATATCTCGCCCTTTATATCCATAATAGAGCGATTCATCACATGATTCTCGTCGTCGAAAACACGGAGTCCAATTACTTTTCTTACTAACCAGTCTATGTCTTCAGAAGTGTCGCTTTCCTCTATGCCGAGAAGGATGAGATAGCCCTGCTGGATAGCAGATTTTAATTCTCCATCGATGGCGACAGATGCGTGTGCGACGCGTTGTATTACAATTCTCATATTTCTTAATTATATCTTCTGCAAATATACATTATTTTTGCCGAATTGCCATCATTTAGACTGATTATTTTCAAAATAATCCCTTAATATGCTTGCCTTATGCTGGCCCACAATCTCTGTTAGGGCTTCCAGGCTTGCTTCTTTTATCTTTTTGACGCTTTTAAAATGGCTCAGAAGTGCCTCTTTTGCCTTTGGACCGATGCCTTTAATATCGTCGAGTTCGGAGTGTAAAGCATGCTTGGACCGCTTGTCTCGGTGGAATGTGATGGCGTATCGGTGTACTTCGTCCTGAATCTGTGTGAGGACTTTGAATAGCTCACTTTCAGTCGGTATGGCAACCGTTTGAGGAGGAAAGCCAAAGAGTAGTTCGTTGGTGCGGTGTCGGTCGTCTTTTGCGAGTCCAGCTATGCTTATATGAAGCCTGAGCTCGTCTTCTATTACGGCTCTTACAACCTCCATCTGGCCTTTACCACCATCGGTAATAATAAGGTCGGGTAGCGGTGTGCCGTCTTCTATCATACGGCTGTATCTGCGCCTTACTACCTCCTGCATCGATGCATAATCGTCGGGACCTACAACGGTTTTTATGTTGTATTTTCTATAGTCTTTACGGCTTGGCTTCATACCTTTATATACGATACAGCCTGCCACGGCATCTGTGCCGGAGATGTTGGAGTTGTCGAAGCATTCTATCTGATAAGGCAGTTTTGGCAACTTTAATTTGGATTGCAATTCCTTCATCAGTCGAGTTTGTTTTTGTTCTGGATTGAGCTTTTCTGCCTGCTTAAGACGGTCGAATTTGTACTGTTTGCAGTTCATTTCCGACAATTCCAAAAGATGTTTCTTGTCGCCTCTTTGTGGTACGAAGAAAGTGGCGTCTTTTAATTTCCATTCCATCTCGAAAGGCACAATAATCTCTTTGGAAGCAGAGTGGAAACGTTCTCTTATCTCAGGTATGGCTGTTATCAAAAGCTCTTCGTCGCTTTCCTCCAACTTGCGTTTATATTCGTAGGTAAAGCTCTGGTTGATGGTGCCATTTTTGACGTGGATATAGTTGATAAATGCGTTCTTGTTGCTGTCGTCGTTCACGATAGTAAATACATCTACATCGGTAATGGTGTGGCTTACAACCTCGCTTTTTGCCTCAAATTCGTCGAGCAAAATATACTTTCTCTTGTATTCTTCGGCCACCTCGAACTTAAGAATCTCGGCATTTTTCATCATCATATCGTAGAGATATTTGCTTACTTCCCGTGTGTTTCCCTTCAGAATCTCACGAGCTTGGCGCATGTTTTCCTGATATTCTTCGTAGCTTTGCTTGTTGATGCAAGGCGCTCCGCAGTTGTGTATGTGATAGTCGAGACAGGGCTTGTATTTTCCGTCTCTGATGCCTTCTCTTGTCAAAGGAAAGCGACAAGTGCGGGGTTTGTAGAGCTTTTTGATGATTTCAAGTACTGCATACATGCTTCCTATGTGAGGATAAGGTCCGTAGAATGTTCCTACGCGCTTGTTGATGTTTCTTGTTTTGAAAATTCTCGGGAAAGGCTCGTTGGTTACACAAATAGAAGGGTAAGTCTTGCCGTCTTTCAGCAAAACGTTGTATTTGGGGTTGTATTTCTTGATCAGGCTGTTTTCCAGCAGTAGTGCGTCTTCTTCTGTATTGACCACTGTGTAGGAAATGTCGTGAATTTTGGAAACAAGCACTTTGGTTTTGTATCTGTCTACTTCCTTATGGAAATAGGAAGATACTCTTCGCTTCAGATTTTTAGCTTTTCCTACATATATAATAGTATGGTTCTCGTCGTAGTATTGGTAACTTCCTGGCTTTTCAGGCATACTTAATACTATATTTTTGAGCTTGGCTAATCTTTGTTCGTTGTCTTGTTTTGACATTTCCTTTATATTTAAGGGTAAAAAACCGCTATAGTTTCACGTGAAACAATAGCGGTTTGTGTTTTATAATTGTAAGAGGGTAGATACTTCTACGTCGTTATCGAAGACCTTTCTACCTATGAAATTCTCGTTTACCAATTCGATGATGAAGTTTGCATAAACCTTCTTGGGATGGAATTTCTTAACTAGGTCGCAGGCAGCTTTCATGGTTCCGCCAGTTGCGAGCAAGTCGTCGTGGAGCAGAACAACGTCGTTTTCATTGATGGCGTCTTTGTGTATTTCGATAGTGTCGATTCCATATTCTTTAGCATAACTCTCCTGTACGGTTTCGCAGGGGAGTTTTCCGGGTTTTCTGCAAAGTACGACTCCTGCGCCCAGTCGTATGGCTAAGGCAGAAGACATGACAAAACCGCGAGATTCGATGCCTACGATCTTTGTGATGCCTTTGTCTTTGTAGAGTTCATACATTTCGTCGTTGATCTCTTTGAGGGCTTCCGGACTCTTGAAAAGAGTGGTGACATCGCGGAAGTTTACTCCCTTGATTGGCCAATCGGGAATGCTTCTCAGATTGTCTAATAATAACTTGTTGTTCATTTCTTTTATCTGTTTAAATTGTTACTTCTTTTTGTTGTTCTTGCTCTTTGTTTCTATCCCTGTACAGCATGTACTTTTGCTTATGCTTAAAGTGACGCTTTAACTCTATTTTTCTTGATGTAACCGGTGTTAAAGGTGTTATTATCAATATTTTAGCTTTATAGTGGTTTCACGTGAAACATTTACTTGTTTCATAGTTTCGCAAGGGTAGGAACAGGGTGTGGCTTCTATCTGCCGAGCAGTACAAGCATGACGTTGATGTCGCTTGGAGAAACGCCTGGGATTCGGCTTGCTTGTGCCAGAGTTTCGGGGTTTATCTTCGAGAGTTTCTGGCGTCCTTCGGTAGATATCTCGTGAAGTTCTTCGTAGTTGAATCTTCCCTTAATTTTGATATTCTCGAGTCTGTGCATCTTGTCGGCGATGATTCTTTCCCGGTCGATGTATCCTTTGTACTTCATTCTGATTTCTGCAGCCTCTGTGATTTCTTCTTTGCGATTGGCGGGAGCATTTATCACTTCCTTCAAATCAGGGATAATTTCCGCTAAGTTTTGCAAATTCAGATGAGGTCGTGCCACCAGGTCTATCAGTTTGCAGCCAGCTCTGAGTGGAGTAGTGCCTAAAGCTTCCAGTTTGGAATTGACCATTTCTTTCTTGATCGGGTAGTTGGCGCAGAATTCGATGATTCTATCGATTTGCTCTTTCTTTTGCATCCACCATTCAAATCTGTCTCTTTTGGCAATTCCCAATTCGTATGCTTTTTCTGTGAGTCGGGCATCAGCATCGTCCTGTCTGAGAAGAATGCGATATTCGGCACGCGAGGTAAACATACGGTAAGGTTCGTCCACTCCCTTTGTTGTCAAGTCGTCGATGAGCACACCGATGTAAGATTCGTCTCTTTGCATTTCGAAAGTCTTGTTGCCAGTGCAATAAAGTGCGGCGTTGATTCCAGCAACGGTTCCTTGTCCGCCAGCTTCTTCGTATCCTGTTGTTCCGTTCACCTGTCCGGCGAAGAACAAGCCCTTGATGATTTTTGACTCCAATGAGTGTTTTAGTTGGGTGGGGTCGAAGTAGTCGTACTCTATGGCGTAACCGGGGCGATAGATTTTCGCATCTCTCAGCGCAGGTATCTCGTGAAGAGCTTTGAGCTGTATGTCCATAGGCATACTGGAAGAAAATCCGTTCAGGTACATCTCGTTGGTGTCTTCTCCTTCTGGTTCCAGGAAGAGAGGATGCTGATCTTTGTCGGGGAACGTGACGAGTTTGGTTTCTATACTTGGACAATAGCGAGGACCTGTGCTTTGAATCTGTCCGTTGTAAAGAGGAGAGTCGGCAAGTCCGCTTTTTAGTGTCTCGTGTACTTTATTATTAGTATAGCAAGTCCAGCAAGGCAACTGTTTCAGCACTCTGTGTTCGCCCATATACGAGAATTGATGAAAGTCGCTGTCGCCAGGCTGAATTTCCATATCTTCGAAATGCACACTTCGCTTGTCGATGCGAACAGGAGTTCCAGTTTTCATTCTTGCGCTTGTGATTCCCCATCGTGTGATGCTTTCTGTGAAGTGATGTACTGCAGGTTCGGCGCATCTGCCGCCTTCTACCATTTTTCTTCCTACATGCATCAGTCCGTTGAGGAAAGTTCCGGCAGTAATGATAATGCTTTTAGCGAAGAACTCAGCGCCCCAAATGGTGCGTACTCCAACAGCTTCTCCGTTTTCCACTAACAGTTCTTCAGCCTGGTCTTGCCAGATGTCCAGATTGTCGGTATGGTCGAGAATGGTTCTCCATTCCCATATGAACTTTCCTCTGTCGCATTGAGCTCGAGGGCTCCATACGGCAGGTCCTTTACCTATATTTAACATACGGAACTGGATGGCGGTCTTGTCGGTGACTATACCCATCTGTCCGCCTAATGCATCAATCTCTCTTACAATTTGTCCTTTGGCGATTCCGCCCACGGCAGGGTTGCAGCTCATCTGTCCAATCTTGTTCATGTCCATTGTGATGAGGCATGTCTTGGCTCCCATGTTCGCAGCAGCTGCAGCGGCTTCACTTCCGGCATGGCCTCCGCCTATAACGAGGACGTCGTACTTGAAATTCATAATCTATACTATTTCTAATTTTCGGCAAAAGTAAGAATTTTAATTGAATTTTTAGCAAAAACACTTTGATAAATCATGAATTTATAGTAATTTTGCAGCAAACTTGCGGCCATGTACCTAAAAATAGGTATTTTGGGCGGTGCAAGCAAACATCTTGTACGGTGATATTTAAAGAAGAATATAAATTAGTTTCAAACAGTTAAATATTTAAAAATCAATCATTTATGTGGTTAATCAATTCATCTATTGGTAGAAAGGTAGTGATGTCAGTAACTGGTATTGCACTTATTCTATTCTTGACATTCCATGGTTGCATGAATGTGGTTGCGCTTTTCTCAGGAAAGGCTTATGACATGATTTGTGGAGCTTTGGGTGCAAATTGGTACGCCGTAGTTGCAACCTTAGGTTTGGCAGCTTTGGCAGTTTGTCACATCGTTTACGCTTTCATCCTGACAGCACAGAACCGTCGTGCTCGTGGTAACCAGCGTTACGAGGTAACAGCAAAGCCAGAGAAGGTAGAGTGGGCAAGTCAGAACATGTTGGTACTCGGTATCATCATCGTTCTCGGTCTTTTGCTTCACCTTTTCAACTTCTGGTACAACATGATGTTTGCAGAACTCTTGGGAACAAGCTTCGGTGGTCACGAACCAGCAGATGGTTTCGCTTTCATTCAGGACACCTTCGCTAATCCTGTATTCGTAGTTCTCTACATCATCTGGTTGGTAGCTTTGTGGTTCCACCTCACTCATGGTTTCTGGAGTGCCATTCAGACACTCGGTTGGAGCGGTAAGACATGGTTCTGCCGTTGGAAGATGATCGGTATGATTTACTCTACCATCTTGCTTCTCCTCTTCATCGTAGTTGTATTGGCATTCGCTTTCGGTTGCGCTCCATCTTTGTGCTGTGCAGCTTAATTCATGTAATCATTTAAGTATATAAAAAGATTATGGCTAAGACATTAAATTCAAGAATACCAGAAGGACCAGTATCTGAGAAATGGACCAACTATAAGGCTCATCAGCGTTTGGTTAACCCAAAGAATAAGTTAAAGCTCGACATCATCGTTGTAGGTACAGGTTTGGCAGGTGCTTCTGCTGCTGCTTCTCTCGGCGAGATGGGCTTCAATATCCTTAACTTCTGCATCCAGGACTCTCCTCGTCGTGCTCACTCTATTGCAGCACAGGGTGGTATCAATGCAACTAAGAATTATCAGAATGACGGCGACTCTGTTTACCGTCTGTTCTACGATACAGTAAAGGGTGGTGACTACCGTGCCCGTGAGGCTAACGTTTACCGTTTGGCTGAGGTGAGCAACGACATCATCGACCAGTGCGTAGCTCAGGGCGTTCCTTTCGCTCGTGAGTACGGTGGTATGTTGGCTAACCGTTCTTTCGGTGGTGCTCAGGTATCTCGTACTTTCTATGCTAAGGGTCAGACAGGTCAGCAGCTCCTCCTCGGCGCTTACTCTTCTTTGAGCCGCATGGTTGAGGCAGGCAAGGTAAAGCTCTTCACTCGTTACGAGATGGAGGATGTTGTGATCGTTGACGGTCACGCACGTGGTATCATCGCCAAGAATTTGATCACAGGTAAGTTGGAGCGTTTCTCTGCCAATGCTGTAGTTATCGCTACCGGTGGTTATGGCAACGCTTACTTCCTCTCTACTAACGCTATGGGTTGTAACTGTACTGCAGCTATCCAGTGCTACCGCAAGGGTGCTGACTTCGCTAACCCATCTTACGTTCAGATTCACCCAACCTGTATCCCTGTTCACGGTACAAACCAGAGTAAGTTGACTTTGATGTCAGAGTCAC
>ENA-OPAC01001290-OPAC01001290.1-human-gut-metagenome-genome-assembly--contig:-NODE-1290-length-11918-cov-1.525415_pt1 | contig 11918 bp, 7 predicted proteins | sample MGYA00241052_ERZ501420 | MGnify/ENA primary metagenome ERZ501420 (study PRJEB25962, sample SAMEA2042513) | human gut metagenome | biome: human gut; feature: human-associated habitat; material: faeces... | reverse complement strand
TTGATTACGAATCGCACTCACTTGTGACTTACTTGTCGCAATCGTCACTTCCATATCCGAATTCACAGTTTGAATTTGACGATACACTCTTTGTACCATAGATTCATACTTTCCATTTTCATTCTTAAATAATTTTATAAATTGTTTACTACGAACATCATTAGATAATGGCCATAACCGTTTCCCACTACCTCCTGAAAGTAAAATAATATGCATAATATACCCCTTTCCTATAATCTCATTCTTGTTTTAATTAAATTCTGAATCATCTCAAATCGAACATTCGCATCCGATTCATCATTTCCTCTAATACTATAATAAATTTTAATTTTAGGTTCTGTTCCCGAAGGTCTAACAGCTACCCATGAACCGTCTTTTAATTCATATTTCAATACATTTGAAATTGGATATGTTCCAAAACCATGCTCTTCAAATGTTGTTTTATTAAAATCCGATATTTTCTCAACATCCGTAAATGGACATTCATTTCGTAGAGTATTCATCATCTCATTAATTTTTTCAATACCATCTTTCCCTTTTAATGTGAAACTCTCTAGAACATCTTTATAATAACCATATTCATTATAAATATCATTTAACTTATCGATTAATGTCTTATTTTGACTCTTAGCTTCTGCAGCCATCTCACAAATCAACATACTAGAAACAACAGCATCTTTATCCCTAGCATGAGTCCCACAAAGATACCCATAAGATTCTTCATATCCAAATAAATAATCAAAGTTCCTTGATAAATCATCTTGATCTTTTGCCTTTTCAAACTGAGTTATCTTTTCACCAATAAACTTAAATCCAGTTAATGTTGAAAAAACTTCAATATCATTTCTCTCTGCAATTTTCGCGCCTAATTCAGAAGTAACGATTGTTTTAACAATGGCAGGTTTTTCCAGTTCACTTAAATCTGTATGACGAATAATAAAATCCATTAGTAATGAACCAATTTGATTTCCTGTCAATAATTTATATTCATTATTCACATCTTTAACTGCAACACCCACACGGTCACAATCTGGATCTGTACCTAATACAATATCCGCATTTAACTCTTTAGCTAATTCTATACCTAAAGTTAAAGCTTCCTTATCTTCAGGATTTGGTGATTTAACAGTAGAAAAGTCCCCATCATCATTTGCCTGTTCATCAACCAACGAAACACAATGGAATCCATCCATTTCTAATATTCTAGAAACAGGTATTCTACCAGAACCATGTAATGGAGTATATACAACATTTAAATTATTCTTTATTATTTCATTTTTAATACGCTGTTGTTTATATACCTCTGAAACAAATTCCTCAGTATTATCAATAAAAGTAAGTAATGTATCATTTCCTTTAAAACCAATTGAATGATAATCTTTCACTTCATTCACATATTGAATTACTCGATCAGCCTGACTAGGAACCAATTGACATCCATATTCATCATAAACCTTATATCCATTATATTCCTTAGGATTATGACTTGCTGTTAAAACAACACCAGCTAAAGCTTTATAATAAGGCACAGAAAAGCTCAATTGAGGAGTTGGTCTGGCATCCTTCATAAGATATACTCTTACCCCTAATCCCGTTAAAACATCAGCTACCACTCTAGCATATTCTTTACTATTATTTCTTGTATCAAACCCAATAACGACTCCTCGTTCAATACATACATCTTTACCATAGCTTTCCATTAAATAATGTCCTAAACCTAAAGTTACTTTGCCAACTGTATATTTATTTAAACGATTTGTACCAGCACCCATAACTCCTCGAAGTCCACCCGTACCAAATTCTAATTCTTTATAAAACCGATCTTCTATTTCCTTTTCAGAAGTTATACATTTCAATTCTTTTCTTGTATCCTCATCAAAAAAAATATCATTAGCCCAATTGGTATATATCTTTAAATAATCCATATATTACCTTTCCATATACACAAAAGAAATATCAGGGATTGCATTATAAATTATTTATACTTGTAATACTCTCTAAATATCTTTTTAACGGAAAAATTTTAACATATATTTAATCAAAAGGCAAAATGACACAGTAATAAAAAAGAGTTCAGAATTAATTCTAAACTCAATCTATTTATTTAATAAAACGTTTATCATATTTACTATATCATGGCCATAGTTCTTTGAAGTTGCCCAACCAGAACCAGTTGGATTTTCCTTTTTTCCTAGCCATTCTACATATTTAGCACTACCACGAGATACTAAATTAAATCTTGGATCAACACACTGATTAATAAGTTTGTCCAAAGATCCATAAGCTTTTAAATGTTGTACTTGTGCTCTGATACCCATACGTACATTTTCAAAAGTTGCACCATGAACCGAACCTGTAGCTCCAATACCTGCAAAATTATATTGGTTTGGATTTACTTCTCCACCATATTTTAAGAATGCAGTTTCTTTCATACATTGCGTAAATACAACCTCTGGCTTTACACCTTCTGCGATTGCTTCTTCATAAACAATCTGGGCAAATTGATTGATAGTACTAGCTCCGCCTTTAGCTAAAGAACCATCATATTTACCATCATATTTAGACTTGAATTTATCATATCCAGAAGCATTCGCATTATAATAACGAACCATTTGATCTACACTTGTCTGTGTAGATCCCATTATGGGCAAGTATACATTTTCATCATCAGGTGCATAACCCTTGTTATAGTAATGTTTTGATGTACTACCAGGCGCATTTCCACCTTTAGGTACTAATACAATTTGAATGCCTTCTAAACGATAACTATAACCAGCAGTACCAGCTGATTCACCATTTTTTGCCCAACCTAACCAGCCAAAATTCTGAGCATGAACTCGATAGTACAAATCATATTGATTCTTCGCATTTCCAGTTAACTGCATCTGTATAGCTTCTAGACGTTTAGCTTGACCAGATGTACCACTAGCTTGACCATTTGCTACGAAATTTTGCCAACCATAGTCTTGTACATGTGTTTTATAAACAATTCCACCATCAATTGAACTTGATAATTGAATTTTGATAGCTTCTAGACGTAAAGATTGTCCTGTAGTACCACTCATTTCACCATCTGCTTTTTCACCTTGCCAGCCTATATTTTGAACATGAGTTTGGTATTTAATCATTTTACAAATAAACGGTCTATTTGTTGAACCAGGAGCACTTTCACCTTTTTTAACCAATACAATTTGAATGCCTTCTAATCGTTTTGAATATCCTTCAGTACCAACTGATTCACCATTCTTTGCCCAGTCTAACCAACCATAATCTTGTGCATGTACACGGTAATAGACATCATATTGATTTGCAGCTTCACCAGATAATTTAATTTGAATGGCTTCTAATCGTTTAGATTGACCTGTAGTTCCAGACATTTGACCATTTGATTTCCAGTCTTGCCATCCATAATCTTGTACATGTGTCTTGTATTCAATACTTCCATTTATATTAGAAAGCTTAATATTAATACCTTCTAATCTTTTTGATTGACCAACAGTACCAGACACTTCACCATTCAATTTCCAACTTTGCCATCCATAATCTTGTACATGTGTTTGATATGAAATGGATGGAGATGAAGTGACCACAGAATTCTCCGATGCTTTTGTCAAACCTAAGGCACTTACAATACCATTCGCATCCGCAACACCTAATTTTTGTAACTTAGCATCTGAATTTAGATAATTATTGTAATCTGAAACATTGTTAATAAAACAATGTTCAATAATCATTCCTGTTAATCCATTGTATTTTGCGTTACGAATAATTCCATAATAGTCAGCAACAGAACTATCATCATATCTGAATGGATCTGGATATATATTTGTATCAATTGTTCTAAATTTAATACCACGATCATAAAGTCCCAAAGATACCAGTTGGCTTTGAATAGCTTGCGCTACATTTTTGCCATTTGCAGAAATATCTGGGCGCCAATGTGTATTTGGATAATACACTTCAGCACCAACTGCTCCACCACCTGCAGCTGAATTCAAATGAATACTAATCAAATATTGTGCGCCTTGCGATTTTGCAAAATTTGCACGATCCTCAAGGCTCGGATTTGTATCTCCTGTACGAGTCATCACAACATGACAATTATACTTTTCCAATTCTTGTTTACAATACTGAGCAATTTTTAATGTTAAATTCTTTTCATACACATTATTAACCCCAATTGCACCACTATCATTTCCTCCATGACCTGGATCTAAACAAATAGTAACACCCTCATTAGCTTGTGTCGCAATATCTGAATCTTCATCAACCAAAGCCATCGCTGCCTCAGGATTTGAAGCCATAATACCTTCAGCCACTTCTTCAGATGCATCATCAAGATTCGTTACTTGAACAACTGCACTATTTAACTCATCATCTTCTACGATATCCTGTGTCATATCTGGCAATGTTTTATCATATCCAGAATACTCTTGATCCACACCAAACTTAACATCCATACCTAAATCACTAAAGTTTAAATAATACTTTCCACCATTATAGGTATAATGAAGCGTTGTAACACTATATTCACCTTTATCCGCAGAACTAAAATCCTTTGTGAACTTAACCAATTTATCAACTTGTTCACTAGCTTCTAAATCAAAAGTAGTTCCATCCGTCTTTTGAACAGTAATACTGAAATCTGAATATCCATTCGCATCATTCATTGATAAAACAAAATTTTCAGCAGAACCAGAAGTCAATGTTGGATTATCAACTAAGAAATATTCCATCATACTAGAATCTCCGAATTGCTCCTCATTAACTGGATTAGAAGTAGTATCCTCTTCTTGATTCACTTCTTCTTGTGTTCCTTCTTCTGTTGAAGTATCTTCACTTGTTTGTTCATCTGTTTGTACAGCTGTCTCATCTTCTGCAAAAACAGTATATGTATTTGATAATGTAGAAACAGACATAAACAAACTTAAAACTAATGCCAATACCGGTTTAAATCTTTTACTCATTATCTATCCCCCTTTCATAAAATACATTTTAATAAAATACGCTTTCAATTTCAATAAAAGATATGTAAAATAACCAATAAAAAAAGAAAAATCAATCTCTTTCGTTTGCATATATCTGTAAAGCTCTAGGATGATTGTCTATATGAGCAACTAATGTTGACTCTCCTTCTTCACCATCTAATGTCCAAGCTATTCTTTCATTTGATTCAATCGTAATAGATTTAGCTCTATATCTTTCTACATACTTCATGTTTAATTCAGGATGCAATACTCCTAAAGGATAATTATATAACTCTAATAGATTAGGTGTATGTTCGACTAAGATAATATCAAATACTCCATCCTTAAATGTATTATCATCTTGCTCAACCATTTCAAATCCAGCAACACGATTCCCATTAATAATCAATCCAAACATTAAATCCTTTTCAAATACCTTTCCATCCATATTCATCTTTACATGATACGGATGTAAGTTCGGTATTTCGTGTAAAGCCTTAATTATATAAGCCATATTCCCTAATTGCTTCTTTAATTCCTGTTTGGTTTCATAACTCACATTACAAAACGCTCCAAAACCAGCCACATAATTAAAGTAACGAGAATTCATCTTACCCACATCAAAAGACTCTATATTTTCTTTACAAGCAATCTTTGCACATTGCAGCATATCATTAGTTAGACCAAAGTTTGTTCCAAAATCATTCATGGTACCCGTAGGAAAATAAGAAATGATTGGCTTATGTTCTAACTTCATCAATCCATTTGTAGCCTCATTTAATGTACCATCCCCACCAAATACAGCAACTACATCAAAATCTTCACCATGCTCTTCAATATAATGACATATATCCATCTGTTTTTGAGATACATATACTTCCATTTGATAATTATGAGATGCGAATTCATTTAACACATCTAACAATTGACCCTTAGAGTTTTTCTTACCAGAATTCGGATTGATCAATAGCAATACTTTCTTTCTCACCACTAATCCTTCCCCTTTCCATATAAAATATACATATCATAATAATTCGAATGACGAGTCAATTCCTTATCAAACTTTTTGAAACCAAGCTTTTCAACTAAAGTCGGAGTTTCAGTATATAGATTTGTACCTAATCCAAGTCTATCTGAATTAAATGTAACACCAAGGCTTGCCAATGTAGTAGGAAATAAATCATATGTTGAAATCGTACGTGAATTTTGTGTTGCTGGTGTAACAGCTGAATTAACAATGGCATAATAACACTTACGATTATATCCAGAATCTTCAATATCTTTAAACCAATCTTGATCCATACTCTTATGATCGCCAGCCAATACAATTGTCGTATTTTCATACCAAGGCTGTTCTTGTATCCATTGTACTAATTCAGTAACATGTTTACTAGAACAACGGATTACATTAGAGTATCTATCTCCATATAAATCTTCACATTCAGAACATGGATATCCTCCAATATGATGTGTATCAGCCGTTAACATATTGAAATTAAAAGGTTGTCCACTACTTGCTAAATTTGTTAACTCATTTTTTGCATATTCAAATAATTTAATATCTTCATAACCCCACCAAACATGGTAATCTTTATCAATCCAACCATTTTCAATTGCAGAATTATAATCAACAATTTTAAAATTTCCATGTTGTTCAAAATAATATTTTCTTCCACCAAAAGCAGCATCTGAACCTATTAATAATTCATTCTGATATCCATTTTTTTCAAGTATTTGACCTATAGAATAAGTTCCAGGCAAAAAACTTTTATCACTAATATAATTATTTCCATCAATTGGAATATTTAAAGGTACTCCACTTGTCTGTCCAACAATGGCAGCAACTGTCCACCCAGACATTGAAGGTACCAAGAAGCCATTATTATCATTATTACCAAATGAAAAAGTTAAATTATTATCAGCAAGTTCTGTGAGTTCAGGAATTCTCGATTCTTCAAAAGCTCCTCCATGCTCCAAATCTTCATATGTTGTTTCCATAGACTCCATAAAAATATAAACTAAATTTCTTTTTTGTTCAGGAAAAGCATACTTAACATTTTCTGGATTTACATAAAAATTCTCATAAAGCGTAGAAGGATGTTTAACATTGTTCCAATATTCATCAATTCCAACAGCGTGAATAACATCATTAATCCCAAAAACATAGACAAACAAACATGATAATGAAGTAATAATTATTAGAACATTATTTCGAATATGTTTAAATTCTCCATCTCTAATATCTCGACTTACTTTCCAATCTTTTATAATGCAACAAAGCAACAAAATTGCAGAAACAATACAAGGAAGAGGTAAACAATATTCAATAAAACTAGCTACAAATGTAGTATCTGTACCTTCCATTGGAACCATCAAATGGAATAAAACTTGTTCAAAAGGAATATTTCCAAATGTATTAGGTACCCATTCAGATACTTTTACAAGCAATAAACCAATAAAAACAAGAATCACCGTTAAAACCGAAATTATTCGTCTTCTTTTCATATACCATTCTTCTTTCTAATCTATTGAAGCAAAACCTCGATTAGTATAACAAAATAAAAAGAATAAGCGCAAGCCTATTCTTTAAAATCCTCTATATTTATCGATAAATCGTATCAAAAAGATTTTCAGTTTTCTCCCAATTAAAATTATCTAATACATAATCTTTAACTTGTTTTGCTTTTTCTTTTCTTAAATCATCATTATCAATATATTTAATAATCTCACTTTTAAACTCATCATCCGTTTTAACAAGTGAAACATATTCACCTTCTTCATCAATGCCTTCTGCTCCAATGTCTGTTGTTATTACAGGTAACCCTAAACCAGCAGATAACAAGATTTTAAATTTAATTCCTGCTCCATGCATTAATGGAAATACAGCAAGTTCATTTTTTAAGATTTCTTCTTCAATAGAATCTACAAATCCTGTTATATGTATTCTACTTGATTCAAAAGATTTTAATTCATCATTTGGATACGCACCAATAATATTTAGCTTCACATTCAAATCATTTGGTAAATCTTGGACAATGTGAATTAAACGCATTGCAGCTTCATGATTTTCACTTCGACTCATCAATCCGACAAAGCAAATAGAATTCTCTTCTTTTTCAACATGTATATTTTGAACTGCATCAAACTCAATACCATAATAAGGAGTAATCACTTCTACATTTTGAATGCCATAATATTTCGACAATAAATCTTTATCTTTATAGTTTAACGTGAAAACTTGATCACATTTCTTCAGATAATCTTCTTTTCTGTTCTGCTGCTTTTGCTTCTCTTCCTTAGATGAGATATTTTCCATCACTCGTTGAAAAGTCTTATGGAATTCCTCCGGATCAACCGGCTTCAGAACATAGTCCACAACTCCATACCGCAATGCTTCTCTTGCATAAGAGAAATCATTATATCCGCTGAAGATCACGATTTCCATATCCGGATGATCTTCTCTCACTGCTTTCGTCAGCTCCAGTCCATTCATATAAGGCATCTTTACATCCGAAAATAAAATATCCACATGGTTTGATTCTAATACTCCCAGTGCATCCTTTCCATTCGTTGCTTCTAGGATCTGGAATTCTCCTTCCTCCCTCTTTAACAGAAAGCGGATTCCCCTTCGCTCCAGTTTTTCATCATCCACGATCAATATTGTAATCATTTCCCCACTCCTCCCACACGTTCACTTTATATTTTCACTATTCCTTTTATAACGTCCGAAAACAGCAGGGAATGTTCACTCACTCTCTGCTGTCTTTTTTTAATTTTTATAATTCTATTTTAATTCATTTTTTAGACAATGTCCACACTAGCCTTTAACCGCTCCGGCTACAACGCCTTCGATAATATATCTCTGGCAGAACAGGTAGAAGATGATGATCGGCACAATTGCAAGAACCAGAGTTCCCATCATTGCTCCCATATCTACAGCACCATAACCACCACGTAAATATTGTACTGCAATTGGAATAGTTTTATAATTTGTTCCTAAAAGTAAATATGGTAATAAATAGTCATTCCATATCCACATTACATTTAATATGGAAACTGTAATTGCTATTGGCTTTAGCAATGGTAAAACAATCAAAAAGAATGTTTTTACTGGTGTACATCCATCTATCATTGCTGCTTCTTCTATATCAATTGGAATAGATTTAACAAAACCACTAAACATAAAAACAGACAATCCAGAACCAAATCCAAGATATATTACTATTATTCCTATTGGATTATCTAAACTTAATATATTTGCAACTTTACTCATTGGAAACATAACCATTTGAAATGGTACTATCATTGATAATACAAATAAATAATATAATGCACTTGTAAATTTTGATTTAATCCTTGTAATATACCATGCAGTCATTGATGTAAATAATACTATAACTGCAGTTGAGCAAACTGTTATAAAGACAGAATATCCAAAGGCTGCTAAAAATCCTGTTTTTTCAACTCCTCCTATATAATTTTGTAATCCTGAAAATGTAACTTTATTTGGTAAAGCAAATGGTGCTCTACTTATATATAACTTTCCTTTAAAGGAATTATATAAAACTATAAAAATAGGAGCTAAAAACGCTATGCTTAAAATAGTTAATATAATGTATATAAGTTCGTTATTCTTTTTCTTTGGTTTATATTTTAATTCAACTTCTACTTTATTATCTAATTTAGCTTCCATTAATTTTCAACCTCCTTTTTCCTAGTCATATTTAATTGAAGTAACATTATAGCTGCTACAATTAGGAAGAAAATTACCGCCTTAGCTTGACCTACACCTTCCCAGCCTACTCTTCCATAAAATGTCTTATAAATATCTAATGCAAGCATTGCTGTTTTATTTCCTGGTGCACCATCAGTTAATGCTAAGTTTTGATCGAATAATTTAAATGCATTTGACATTGTTAAGAAAAGACAAATTGTTATTGATGGCATAACTAATGGAATTATAACCTTTTTTAATGTCATCCACTTTGATGCTCCATCTATTTTAGCACTTTCAATAAGCTCTCCAGGTATATTTTGTATACCTGCAATATATATTATCATCATATATCCAATTTGTTGCCAATTAAGTAATATAACTAATCCCCAAAATCCATACTTAGGGTCCATAGTTAAATTTACTCCAAAATAATTTAATACCCCATTAATAATTATTAGCCAAATATATCCTAAGACAATACCACCTATAAGATTTGGCATAAAAAATACAGTTCTAAATATATTAGTTCCTTTTAATTTTCTTGTTAAAAGATATGCTAAAGCAAAAGCACAAATATTTACTGTAATAACAGATACAATAACAAATTTTGTTGTAAATATTAACGCATTTGTAAACTCTGGAGTTACAAATACCTTTTTATAATTATCTAATCCAACAAAAGTTGCATTAGTAACTGTAGTAAACTTAGTAAAAGATAAATAAATACCCATTACAAATGGTACTAAAAATGCTATAGCAAAAGCTATTAATGTTGGTAATGCAAATAACCAAAAATATTTTTTTAATCCTTTTTGCATAGTATTTCACCCCTAACTTTTATAATTATAGTAATTTTAAACTAAAAGCAGCACATATTATACATGCTGCTATTAGTTTAAATTATCATTGAGCCTTTTCAGCCTTCCAAGAATCCTTTACTGTATTCACAACATAATTCCAATCTTGAGTTCCTTGTACATATTCAAGTAAAGCACTTGCAAAAGTATCTTTAAAGTTTTGACTTGGGAATGCTTGGAATACCCATGGAACAGTATTAATATTATCTTTACTCATCCAATTAATAACTTCTTTAGATAATGGATCTTCTGGTTTTTCATCATCATTAAATGTATCAAATGGAGCAATAAATCCTAAATCACCAGAAACATAAGCTTTTCCTGTATCACTTGTAAATAACCAATTTATAAAATCAATTGATGCTTGTTGTTTTTCTTCAGATACTTGACTATTGATAGCTAAATAATTTTCAGTACCAATACAAATACCTTGGTTTTCTTCACCTTTAATACCTGTATATATTGACATAAATTTAATATTTTCTGCTTTAACAGTATTACCATTAATATCATTAATTTGTGACCAAGCCCAATTACCATTTTGAACCATAGCACAATCACCTAATGCAAATTCAGCCATTGAATCATCTACACTCTTATTTCCTAATATACCTTTTTCTGAAACAGAGTTGTCAGTATATAAGTCATATATATTTTTATAGTTTTCATTATATTTAAAATCAATTTCCTTAGCATCTATTCCTGTTTGAATAACATCTCCATTTTCACCTGCATCATCTTTAAATTCATAATATAATGGTAAATTAGCTAAGTGAGTTTCCCATCTCCACGCATTACCTGATGCCATTGAAGTTGAAGCAAATACACCTTGAATTCCTAAAGCATCCTTATTTGCCTCCATATCTTCTACAACAGCTTTTAATTTTTCAAAATTATTAATTTCATCTGCAGAGTTTACATCTGTCTTTTTATTAGATAAAGCAAAATATTTTTGCATTATTTCATCATTATATATTATTCCATATCCTTCAACAGCATATGGAATTCCATATACTCCTTCACCACTTGTAACAGCTAAACTCTTATCAAGTAAATGATTATAAAGTTCAGTATCCTTTAAATCTAAACAATAATCTTTCCATGATTGATATCCAACTGGACCATTAATTTGGAATATTGTTGGAGCATCTTTTTTGGCAATTTCTGATTTTAATGTTTGCTCATAAGTACCACTTGCTGCAGTTTCAACCTTAACCTTAACTCCAGTTTCAGCTTCATAATCTTTAGCAATCTTTTTATATACCTCAGCAATTTCTGGCTTGAAATTTAAGAAATAAATTTCCTGTGTTGATTTAGATGTAGAATCACTATTTGCTTCTCCATTAGTTGAATTGCTACTTCCACATCCTACAAAAG
>ENA-OPAC01001286-OPAC01001286.1-human-gut-metagenome-genome-assembly--contig:-NODE-1286-length-11947-cov-27.886983_pt1 | contig 11947 bp, 10 predicted proteins | sample MGYA00241052_ERZ501420 | MGnify/ENA primary metagenome ERZ501420 (study PRJEB25962, sample SAMEA2042513) | human gut metagenome | biome: human gut; feature: human-associated habitat; material: faeces... | reverse complement strand
CCCAAACAGCAAAGGTTACTTTTCTAGCCGACTTCCTGTTGACGAGCTTCATTTTATCCTGCTATTATTTCACATACTTTAACATTTTACCACGAAAAAAAGCCCAAGTAAAGGCTTTTTCTTATTTATTTTCGATTTCAGCTTGTTCCTCAGGACTCAAATAACGAATGAGAGTCTTCTCAGTCAAAATATCTGAATAAGTGTAAGATTCAACATAACTATTATTAATAGCTCCTGCTTGAGAACTGAAGTCTTGATATTCAACAATAAACAATGATGGATAAACTTCTGTCAATCGACCAATTTTATTCTTTTCACGTTTACGTCCATTCTCTAGGGTTAATTCTACTAGCTGACCTTCATGTGACTTAATAGCTTCCTTGATGTTTTTCATCTTCGCAACATCTGCAAATGCATCACTCATATGTATATATATCTCCTTAAATCTGAAAATTATGATTCCTCAAACTGAGCAATCGATGAAAATTTATTGTATTCTTTTTGGAATAGTAACTTGACTGTTCCACGCGCACCAGCACGGTTTTTTTCTAGGATAACTTCGATTGTATTATCTTCAATCGCATTCTCTGGTTCTTCACCTTCTTTTCGGTAGTAATCATCACGATATAAGAAGGCTACAATATCGGCATCCTGCTCGATAGATCCTGACTCACGAATATCAGACAAGACTGGACGTTTATCCTGACGTTGTTCAACCCCACGAGATAACTGACTCAAGGCAATTACAGGAACTTTAAGCTCCTTGGCCAGAATTTTTAACTGTCTTGAAATATCTGAAACCTCTTGTTGGCGATTTTCTGGTCGCGTCCCTGTAATCAACTGCAAATAGTCGATCACAATAAGACCGAGACCACCCTCTACTTCTTGTGACAATTTACGGGACCGTGCACGAATCTCAGTAATCTTTATACCAGGGGTATCATCTATATAAATAGGTGCCTCAGCCAATGCCCCTTGAGCAATCATCACATTATTCCAATCTTGCTCTGTCAATTGACCTGTACGTAAAGCATGGGAATCAATCATCCCTTCAGCTGCCAACATACGATCAACCAAGCTTTCTGCCCCCATCTCTAGTGAAAAGACTGCAACAGCTTTATTTTGCTTGGTGCCAACATTCTGAGCAATGTTCAACACAAAGGCCGTTTTACCAACTGCGGGACGAGCTGCTAAAATAATTAATTGATCAGGGTGTAAACCTGTTGTAATCTTGTCAAGGTCACGGAAACCTGTTGGTAACCCAGTAACATCTGATGTTTGCTGTGAACGCATCTCCAAAGTATTAAAATTGACATCAAGAACTTCAGATATTTTGCGGAAACCACTACGATTGCTATGCTCTGAAACATCAACTAGGGCTTTCTCAGCATTCGCAATAATTTCATCCGATTCAGTTGCACCCTCATATGCTTGGTTGACAGTCTCTGTCAATCTATTTATAATACGGCGAAGCATGGCTTTCTCAGCCACAATCTTAGCATAATACTCAGCATTTGCGGATGTTGGGACACTATTGACCAAATCTACAAGATAAGAAATACCCCCTATATTTTGGAGGTCATCTTGGTCATCTAGAATGGTGCGTACTGTCGTGGCATCAATGGCATCATTTCGATCCGACAGCGTTACCATTGCTTTAAAAATGACACGATGGGAATACTTGTAAAAGTCGTCTGCTTCGATAAATTCTCGAACTGTAATCAACTTTTCCGGGTTAATGAAAATAGCCCCTAGAACAGACTGTTCCGCTACTAAATCATGAGGTTGCACTCTTAATTCTTGAGCTTCTGCCACAATTATTCCCTCCTTTACAAGATTTACTTATAGTGTCAACGAATTACTCAGCACTATTTTTGATGTTAAGTTTAATTTGTGCACTCACTTCTTTATGAAGCTTTACAGGAACCTCAATTAGACCAATCGCACGAATAGGATGTTCAAGTTCAATATGGCGTTTATCAACTTTGATACCAAATTGTTTTTGAAGTCCTTCTGCAATCTTTTTGGCTGTAATTGAACCAAAAGTACGTCCGTCTGGTCCGACCTTCTCAGTAAATTGAAGACGATTTTCTTCTTTTTCAAGTTGCTCTTTAACTTGCTTCGCTTCAGCCAACAACTCTGCTGCATGTTTTTCTTCAGATTTTTGCTTACCTTTCAACTCACCGATAGCTTGGTTTGTCGCTTCCTTGGCAAGATTCTTTTTAATCAAGAAGTTTTGAGCGTAACCTGATGGTACTTCTTTAATTTCGCCTTTTTTACCTTTACCTTTAACGTCTTGTAAGAAAATAACTTTCATTTTAGTCCTCCTTGGGAGCCAATTCTCCCATAATAGTTTCAATCAATTTATTTTTTGCTTGAGCAACACTACAGTCTCGCAATTGGCAGGCCGCTAAGTTGAAATGGCCTCCACCACCCATTTTCTCCATAATACGTTGTACATTAATCGTTTTATGGCTTCGAGCAGATATATTCACAGTAGAATCACTGGTCCTAGCGACAACAAAAGTTGCTTCGATACCTGCCATGGCAAGCATCGTATCTGCTGCCTTAGAAATCACAACATTATTATAACATTTAGGATTATCACCTGAGGCAACAATGATATCATCTGTAATACGTTCACCTGCTAGAATTAGCTCATTGATACGTCGATACTCTTCAAAATCAGTAGCAGAGATCGTTTGGATTTCTCCACTATCACTTCCTAAACTACGCAGATAAGAGGCGACATCAAAGGTTCGACTAGTCACACGAGTTGAGAAATTTTTAGTATCCAACATGATACCTGCCATAAGGATAGAGGCTTGGATTTTACTCAAACGTTCTGGGGCACCTTGGAATTGCAACAACTCCGTAACCAATTCACAAGCTGAGCTCGCCCCACTTTCAATAAAGGTCAAAACAGCATTTTCAGGAAAATCATCATCTCGACGGTGATGGTCTACGACAATAACTTCATTAAATCGATCATAAAAATCCTTAGATAAAGTTAAATTGATTTTAGAATGGTCAACCATAATTAGTAACGAATGTTGATTGACTAGCTCCTCAGCCTCTGAAAGTGTAATAAGAGGTGACTGACCATCTTCTTTTAAACGTTCGACTGCACGCTCAATATCTGCATTCATAGCCGTATCATCGTAAACAGCATAGCTTTTTCGAACAATTTGACTGGCAAAATGAGCCATACCGACCGTTGCCCCTAGAGCATCCATATCGAGATTCTTATGTCCGACAACAAACACTTTTTCGACTGTTTTCAACTTATCAGAGATTGCAGTCATCATGGCCCTTGTTCTTGTACGAGAACGTTTTACTGTTGAAACAGAACCTCCTCCAAAATAAAGAAGTTCCTTGTGATCATCGTTTTCCTTGACAACAGCTTGATCTCCACCGCGAACTAGTGCGATATTCAGATTCTGCAAGGCAACCTGACCGATTTGATCATGCTTAAGCGTACCAAATGAAATTCCCATGCTCAAAGTCAGTGGTAATCCACGCTCCTGAGCCTGCTGACGGAAGTCATCCAAGACTGAAAACTTTTGATCCATGAATTCTGTCAAAACACTGTAGTTGGTGAAGAAATAAAAACGATCGCCTTCAATACGTCGATAATGAATATGCTTGGCCTTAGCAAACTCAGAAATAAACCCTGCCACAAATGTATTGATTTTTGAAACATCGGCATCGGGTAAACTTCCCGTCACATCGTCATAGTTATCAACTGAAATAATCCCGATAACAGGACGAGTCATATTTGGATCAGCATTTTCATCTTGATCATAAACATTGTCAATAAAATATGTCAACTTATTGTCAAAATCCACAAAAGCAGCATATTTATTGTCACCAACGGTTATCACATTCGAAGGGGAACCTTTTCGTTTCTGGGAAATAAAATCCGCAATCAACTGTTTATTGAAATTTCCATTTTCATCCGAAAGTACTAGCTTCGCATAGGGGTTGAACCATTCAATATGATCGTTCTCATCAAAAGTAATAACCCCAACAGGCATCTTTCCGAGAAGAGTCTTTAAAGAATCTTCAACATCCTGATTCAGTTCATCTAATTGCTCTATTTCCAAGGACTCATATGTTGTCTTTTGGTAATGCAATAAGGCAACAACTACTACCATAATAATAAAAAGCGCAAAAATGAGTGCAGACTCCGATTTTAGTACGCGAACAAAAATAGTAGCAATTCCAAAAAGAATTAGCCCAATCATTACAAGATGAATCGTTGCAAAGTGAAATCTTTTCATATAAAACCTCTTAATCTAACAATTATAACATAAAAAAGCCTTAATTAAAAGGCTTTTAAACGTGTTAGCACCGTTAGTCTACTTTCCTGCGGGCCTTATTATTACCTTCAAGATAAACCATCAGAATTGAGATATCTGCTGGGTTGACCCCTGAAATACGACTCGCTTGACCAATGGTCTCAGGATTGATTTTCTTAAATTTTTGACGAGCTTCGGTAGCAATGGAATCAATAGCATCCCAATCAATATTTTTTGGAATCCTCTTTTCTTCCATACGTTTCATCTTAGCTACTTGATCCAAAGCTTTATTAATATAACCTTCATACTTGATTTCGGTCTCAAGCAACTCTATAATCTTAGCGTCCAAATCTTCTGCAGCTGGGCCCACAAACTGAGTAGCTGTGGCGTAATCAATCTCTGGTCTACGCATAAACTCTTTAGCTGTCATGGCATCTGTCAATGGCTTAAAGCCTAGAGCTTGAATTTTTTCATTCGTTTCTTTAATAGGTTTTAATTTTTCTTTTGACAGACGTGTCAACTCGCTGTCAAACTGATTTTTCTTAATTTCAAAGATACTCCAACGTTCATCGTCAACCAAACCAACTTCTCGACCAATAGGTGTCAAGCGCATGTCAGCATTATCATGACGTAATATGAGACGATACTCTGCGCGTGATGTCAATAAACGATATGGCTCCAAGGTTCCTTTTGTGACAAGATCGTCAATCATTACACCAATATAGGCATCACTACGTTTGAGAATAAGTTCAGGTTTACCTTGAACTTTAAGAGCCGCATTGATACCAGCAACTAGACCTTGACCTGCTGCCTCCTCGTATCCAGAAGTTCCGTTGGTCTGTCCTGCTGTAAAGAGACCTGAAATCAACTTCGTTTCAAGTGTTGCACGTAGTTGATGAGGGAGCACGATATCATATTCAATCGCATAACCAGTTCGCATCATCTCTGCCTTTTCGAGACCTTTAATTGAGTGAATCAACTCTTTTTGAACATCTTCTGGCAGACTAGTTGACAGGCCTTGCACATAGACTTCTTCAGTCTCTCTTCCTTCAGGTTCAAGGAAAAGTTGGTGGCGATTCTTATCAGCAAATCGGACAATTTTATCTTCGATTGATGGACAATAACGAGGTCCTACCCCCTTGACAATACCTGAAAACATTGGGGCACGGTGTAAATTGTTATTGATAATATCGTGGCTCTCTTGATTCGTATAAGTTAGCCAACAAGGAATTTGATCCTGAAGATAATCTTCATCCTTCGACAAGAATGAAAAATGATTAGGCTTTTCGTCACCTGGTTGAATTTCAGTTTCTTCATAATTAATTGATGATGCCTTGACACGAGGAGGGGTACCTGTTTTAAATCTTCCTATTTCAAGGCCAAGATCCCTCAGGTTATCTGCCAACGTGACAGATGCAAGGCTGTTATTAGGACCTGAAGAATATTTGAGCTCACCTAGGATAATTTCACCACGCAAAGCCGTTCCTGTTGTGACAACAACTGCTTTAGCTCCATATTTTTGATTTGTGGCTGTTCTGACACCAGCTACCTTACCATCTTCAACAAGAATTTCATCAACCATGGACTGACGGAGAGTCAGGTTTTCCTGACGCTCAACTGTATGCTTCATTGTCATAGCATACAAGGCTTTATCGGCTTGTGCACGTAAAGCTCTGACAGCAGGTCCCTTACCGGTATTCAACATTTTCATTTGAATATAAGTTTTATCAATATTTTTACCCATCTCTCCACCAAGGGCATCAATCTCACGGACAACAATCCCCTTGGCTGATCCCCCAATGGAAGGATTACATGGCATAAAAGCCAGCATCTCTAGGTTAATAGTCGCTAATAAAACCTTACATCCCATACGGGCTGCAGCTAAGCTAGCTTCCACACCAGCGTGACCAGCACCAACAACAATTACATCAAAATTTTCATCAAACTCGTAAGACATTTTTTAGATTTATGCAGTGATTTACAATCAACTGCCCATCCTTTCTCTGTTTTTTTCCTACAAAAATAGCCAAAACTCCAGAAAACTGTACGCAAAAACGCACAATTCTCATGAGCTTTGACCATCATGACTATTGTTAAAATTATTTTATCAAATCAAATCATTTTGTCAATGCAAATCACTGTTTGAGCAAGGTCTGCACACTGACGATAATCATCTGTATACCTATGGAGAATAGCAAAAGTCCCATCATTTTCGTGATAATTTTCATCAAATTTTCTCCCAAGAAGCCTGCAATTTGTTTTGCACTTCTTAACAGGAGATAAGTGATGACACATAGTAGAGCAAAAGCAACTACGGTTATCAGTTGATTCTGCAAACCTCCATTAGCCAGACTTAAAGCAGTTGTAATTGTACCTGGTCCTGCAAAAAGTGGCATTGCAAGAGGAGAAATAGCAATAGACATTGGATCTGAATTTACTGCTTGCTGCTCCATTCCTTTATAGCTAGGTGAATGATTACCATTAATCATATGGTAACCGATAACAGCCACTAATATTCCGCCAGCAATTCTGAAAGAAACAATTGTAATTCCAAATACTTTAAAAATGAAATCTCCTGAAAAGATAAAAACAGTTATAATAACAAAGGCAATCAAAAGACTCCTAAAAGCAATTTTTCGTGAAATTTTTTGACTATCATCTGCTACTAAAGCCATGTAAGCAGGAAGATTTGAAATTGGGTTCATTATAGCGAAAAATGCCATAAATGCATAAAAAAATTGTGAACTCATCGTTTTTACTCAACTCCAGTTAGATATACTGACAAACTTTTCCGTCTTTATACGCTTGGTCAATAATACCGCCGCCCAAACATTCCTGACCATCATAGAAAACAACGGCTTGACCAGGTGTAATAGCTCGCTGAGGTTCAGCAAAAATAACCTCTGCTTTATCACCCTTAACCTTTACAGTAACTTTACTATCAGGTTGACGATAACGGAATTTTGCTGTGCATTTCATTTCAAATTCTTCTGGCATATCTCGAGTAAAGTGAATCATTGAAGCGTCAAGAGAAGTTGACATCAACGACTCATGGTGGAAACCTTGACCCACGTAAAGAATATTTTTAGAAAGATCTTTTCCTACTACAAACCAAGGAGCATTATCTCCACCTTTTTGGCCACCAATACCCATACCACCACGTTGACCAATGGTATAATACATGAGTCCATTGTGTTCACCCATATCACGACCATCGACAGTCATCATACGACCTTTTTGAGCTGGTAAGTATTGACTAAGAAACTCTTTAAAGTTTTTCTCACCAATAAAACATATTCCTGTTGAATCTTTTTTCTTGGCTGTTGCAAGACCTGCACGTTCAGCAATCTCACGAACTTCTGGCTTTTGTAGATGTCCTAAAGGAAACATCGTTTTCTGCAACTGCTCTTGCGAAAGTTGACTAAGGAAGTAGGTTTGATCTTTATTGTTATCTGCACCACGCAACATATGGACAATGCCGTCTTCATCGCGAACAACTTGAGCGTAATGTCCTGTAGCCACATAATCCGCTCCCAATGTCATCGCATAATCTAAGAAAGCCTTAAACTTGATTTCCTTATTACACATAACGTCTGGATTAGGGGTACGGCCTGCACGGTACTCTGCTAAGAAATACTCAAATACACGATCCCAGTACTCTTTTTCAAAGTTGACAGAGTAATAGGGGATACCAATCTGATCAGCTACTGCTGCTACATCTTTATAATCTTCGGTTGCTGTACACACACCAAATTCATCTGTGTCATCCCAGTTTTTCATGAAAACACCGATTACATCATAACCTTGCTCTTTTAAAAGTAAGGCTGTTACTGATGAATCAACGCCACCACTCATACCGACAACAACACGTGTTTTTGAATTATCAGTCATAGATAACTCCTCCCATCAAATAAAAATTAACATAGACTTGAAGGGTCTAGTTATTCAAATATCGATTTGAAGGTCGATTTTGAAGCGTCAAATCACGCAAGCTTAATTATATCATGATTAAGAAATAATGCAAAAAGGTTGCCACTAGGCAACCTTATGTATTCTTATTTTTGTGTAAAGCCACTGTAAAGCTATCATTCCTAAAACTACCAAGGGAGTCAAGACAGCTACAAGTAGCCATTGGGGTTCACGATAGCTTAAAATCAGTTTATTCTGTCCTCTTTGTGATACAACGGTTGGTGTTCCAATCGTTGACAAGCTGTAATCATCCTTATCAAGTTCATTATCATTTAGCGTCAAGATGGAATCTTTATAGACAACTATCGGTAGATTCAGTTTCTCCCCTTCAGCAGCCTGCCAAGTTAATACAAGATAACCATCCTCGAGTAGCTTTTCTGCCTTCTGATTCGTAACGATATTTTCGTAATAAAGATCGTAAGTGTTCTGCTTACCTATTGTCCCATAAATAGGTACGTAATCTGGTGTGGGTTTGACAACTAAATTTAAAAACTGTGACAAGTCACTGTCATTCATGGTAAGACTTATCGTCTGATAATCTCCTTCAACGTAAGTATGTTTAACAATGGAAATAAGTTCACCATCTTGTGCCGCAGTTTTTACACGATCGGTAGTATCCATCATGTTCTGAATAAGACCAACACCCGCAAAGGCAAAGAGTAAAACAGCAATACTTTTTCGCCAGTTTACAAATCGCGTGACCGTTAACCCCGTAATTGCTAAAAGTAAAATAGTGGCAGGAACAAAGAATCTAAATGGAAATTGAATCAGTTCAGCAAATGTATTTCCATTTTCTACTAGATACTGCCACGGAAAAAGACCTGTCGATAAGAAGAAGAAAATAAAATAAATAAAGTGCAGTATTTTTTTCCATCTAGCAAATTTCTTCCAATTCAAAACAGCGTAAAGAAACTGTAAAATGAGTAACACCATTAATGAAATTGGGGTATATAGCCAGTATCTTGCTGTCCCATCTATCCCATTCTTACCAATTTCTCTATTTATAAATGGATCTAAGAGATGATTAGTCCCTCTCAAATATAGGAGTACTAACCAGACATTGACAGTCAGTAAGAGGAACAGAATGACTGCTATACCTACTTGAACGAAGGTTTCCTTTTTCTTAGCGATAGGAGACTTTACAAAAGTGTAAAGATAAAAAGGAAGATACATCATCACTAATATCAAAGCACTAAGTACGTGAACCTGAAAAATCAATGCTATAGACAAGGCAAGTCTAATTGGTTCTACTTTTTGATAAAAGACATAGTGAATTGCTGGAATAAAACAAAAAGGTAGTAAAGCCGCTCCCCAACTAGAGAAACCCTGACGCATCGTCCAGTATTGGATAGAGAATGTTGTCGCATAGAGTAAACCTAGTGACAAGGCAATGTTTGTCTTAACTTTACACTGCTTGAGCAAGGCATACATTGAGGACTCAGCTAGTATATGTAGTAATACCCTTGACACAATCTGATAACGAAACCAGGTGCCACTTATTAAAATAAGCCCTCCTTGTAAATAGGCAAAAAAAGGACCGTAAAGAGCATTGACAATGCGGCCTGACTGTTGGAATCCATATAAAGATAAAAAGTAAGAAAGGTTACCATTTTTTAGTTGCATAGCAGCTTCATAGAACCTGTTATAGTGAAAGATGGAATCTGAACCTAAAATGACTTTTCTTGTAAATAGTTGTGGTGTAACCAATAATACAGCAAAAGCTATAATAATCAGAGAAACCCACAACTTTTCTCTTGATTTAAAAATTTGTTTCATTGCTATACCTTTCATTCCTATTATAACAAAAAGGCCATACCCTACCTAGTAATAACAAGTAGCTCTATAAAACAGATTACCTACATCCAAATTAAAAAGCTGAGAGTACGCTCCCAACTTCTATTAATATTAGTAATTCCAAGCTGACAAACCTTGTGCGTTATAGGCATTCAAGGCTGATTGAATTTGATCCTCAACTGTTGCAGTAGAGCCCCATCCAGGCATTGTTTGAAAAAGACCTGATGCACCTGAACCATTTGCTGCAGTATGATCACCATTTGACTCACGCGCAATAATTGACTCCCAAGTTGACTGAGGAACACCAGTAGCTGCTGCCATCTGTGCCGCTGCATAGGAACCAACTTCTCCTGCAGTGTTCCCATTTGAGAGAACAACCGACCCGCTACCAGTTGCAGCAACCGAAGGAGCTGTTCCAGTATTTTGAGTCGACGTAGTATCAGTATTCGTTGAAGCAGCGCTTGTAGTAGCAGTATCTGACTGAGACTTTTCAGCTGCTTCTACCGATTCTCCTGTTATTTCTGACTGAGGCTTACTTTCTTCAACATTTTCTTTATTAGCTTTATTCTCTTTACTTGAGCTAATTTCTGTTGATTTAACTAAATCTGCTGTCGATTCTGACGTTGTTGATGCTGTTGAAGGTGCTGGGGTAACAGAATCTGAAAATGCATTAACCAACCCTTTATTAATTAGTGTAGACAGTGATACTGCCAAAATTACAATAAAACTTGTTACAATTGCCACCGATACCGCCAATGATTTCTTCGCTGCTAATTTGATACGGCGTCCCTTATAACTTTTTTTAAACATAAATCCCTCCTAGTTAATTCTAGTTACATTCATCATAACTTAGTAATATTACTGCCGATTATTTGTATTATGTCTAATGTTACAATGATTTATCATTTTAATAAAAAAATGCCAAAAATCTGGCATTTTCCCCTTATTTGTATGAGATTTGACTAGTTTTCCTCATAAGTCAGTAATAATGATTTAGTACCAACCATTAGCATTCCAGAAAGCAAGAGCTGCTGTCCATGAACCATAACGGCTTGCTACATAATTGTCTGCTACCTTCTCTTGATTTTCAGGAGACAAGTCTCCGTTCAAATATGATGATGCTAATTGGTAACGTCCATAATATTGCCCATTTTGAGCTGTATAGCTACCGCTTGACTCACGTTGCGCGATTTCTTCTTTGGCAGCTGCCTCTGAAGAAGAAAGATTTGTATTGGTTGCTTGAGTATCTTCACTTTGTGTAGACTCTGTTGATTGTGTTGATTCAGCAGCTGCTTCTGTTGTAGCTGAAGGTTCTGTAGTCTCTTCAGTTGTTTCATTAATTGTTAAGTTTTGACCAATAGAAATCTTATTGGCGTTTTGAATACCGTTTTTTGAAACGATTTCATCTACGGTCGTACCATTTTTCTTAGCAATAGCTGAAAGTGTATCGCCTTTTTGAACTGTGTAAGTTTCTGCATTAGCTAAAGCTGTTGCCCCAAGTGTTGCTACTGTAACAAGTCCCAAAAGACCTAATTTTTTAGTGTTAGATGTATTCTTTTTTTGCATGATGATGCTCCTTTATCTATTTATAGTCCAATCCATATTAGTCAAAGATTTTAAGTTATTTTATTGTTTATGACTAATAGGTAAATCAACTGGCTTACTCTATATAGGGATTTCTCAATCCAGATTAAGCTGAAGAACTATAACCATGTATCTATGATACCTTGGAAATATAACATCCCCTTGTTAGGGATATTAAAAATATTACAAGTAGGTTGGGATTAGACGAAAAAAGAACGCCTACGTGGGCGTCCATCTAAAACTTCGGCTCTATAATTTCTGTAGTGGGTAAAACTACTGTAGAGATTATAGAGCTTTTT
>ENA-OPAC01001278-OPAC01001278.1-human-gut-metagenome-genome-assembly--contig:-NODE-1278-length-12032-cov-2.894214_pt1 | contig 12032 bp, 15 predicted proteins | sample MGYA00241052_ERZ501420 | MGnify/ENA primary metagenome ERZ501420 (study PRJEB25962, sample SAMEA2042513) | human gut metagenome | biome: human gut; feature: human-associated habitat; material: faeces... | reverse complement strand
TTTTATTTACTGCCAGAGCCGCTTAGGCTTGGCGAATTTTTAACGAACTATTGATGCTAGATTATTTGCGATTAAATAAGTTTTAGAACTTGAATAATTTCTCGAACATATCTTGGATCTTTCGCATAACCGGTTTCATCAAGCCAAAGCAAATAGTTTCCACCTTTGTACTTATATTGCACTTTAGTGTAATAAGCTCTGACACTTTCCGTCCAATGATTGAATTCATAGTATTTCCCTGTACGTGGATTGGTAAGTCCAAAAAGATTGTGTTTATTCCGACATACTGAAGAACGGAACCATCCGGTCTCCAGTATAGCCTGAGCCAATACGATTTTGGGGTATAAGATTCCGTTTCTTATGATTTCTTTATAAAGGTTAGGGATGGTAAGTTCAGGAAGATTGTTTTCTGATTTAGTAATATCATCTGTTTTCTTTTGCTGTTGTTCTGTTTTCAGGGATGCTTTTCTGTCACTATTCCGGCTGTTTTCTTCTGATTTATTCTGATTGTCAGGTCTAACTGTCGGGGTATCATTTACTATTATCTTATTCTTTTTCCCTTCTGTAACATCCTTTCCTACATGCTTATAGGCCTCTTTTCGTCTTTCTGTTGGCAAAATTTCCGAATCTCTGGTTATCGTATGGAACTGTGCCGATACGCTCATCGACAGTAACATTAGCAGCAGTGAAATCAGAATAGTGTTGCGCATTTCTTTTTCAGGGGATTGCCGTAAATACATTTGTGGCATTCAGGCGGTTAGAACCGCAAATATAACAGCTTAATTACAGTAATATGGAAATGCACAACAGAAATCAGTCCGATTTATTGCCATACGAGAAACTGGCAATACTGGGTATCGACCGTGAAAAAGCGGACAGCTTACCCATGGAAGTGAAGGAGAAGCTGATGGCAGGTGAAGTGACTCCCATCATGCAGGTATCCATCAACGCAAGGAACGGCAGCATCATTACCATGCCGATGAAGCTACAGATGACTACAGACAAGAACGGTGCTCCGGCTCTTATAGCTTATCCGGTACGTGCCGAACTGGACCGGGAACGCAACAAGGTTCTCAATCTCACTCAGCAGGAGGCTGAACGCCTGGTCAGAGGTGAGGTAATACAGAAGGCGGTCAACGTAAACGGTGAAAAGACTCAGCAGTATCTCCAGCTTGATCCGGAAACGAAATCCGTCATTCACAGACGTGTTACAGACATCAAGCTGGAGCAGCGTCTGAAGGACATGGAGAAGGTAAACGACATTGAACTGGGTATGCAGCAGAAGCAGCAGGTACGGGAGGGAAAACCTGTTGAGCTGAATGTGGGCGGCGAGAAGGTTTCAGTCGGCATTGACCTGAAGGAGCAGCAGGGATTCAGGCTTATCAAGGGGGACATGAAGGAATGGGAAAGACAGCAGAAGCTCCGCTATGATGAGATTCATCCTGAATACCTCGGCCTTGTCATGACTGACAAGAACCGTTGGGAGTATCAGAAGGTGGTGGACAGACAGTCCGTGGAGCGTGCCAATTCACTCTCTCCATCCCGGAAGGAAACAAAAGCAAACAGCCTTAAACTCTAATACTGATTCCTATGGCCAAAAAGACAGATTCAGATAATGATACCGGTATCATACGGCAGTTCAACGAACTGAAAAAGAAGCATCCGGATGCCATGTTGCTGTTCAGACAAAACAGTTTCTATAAACTATATAAGCAGGATGCCGTCAAGGCTGCCACAGTGCTTGCCATCGAGATTGCAGACAGGATGCTGCCGGATTACAAGAGACCGGTAAAGGTTGCATCATTCCCACAATCGGCACTTGACGTTTATCTGCCCAGACTGATACGTTCCGGTATAAGGATTGCAATCTGTGATGCACTGGACAGTCCTTTGAAGAAGAAGGCCGGACAGGATAAGGCTGAAAATAATGAGAGAACCATTCAAAACAGTACAGATATGGGAAAGAAGAAAAAGGAACAGGGTGCGCAGGAAACTCCTGACAGAACAGTGGAGAATACTGTTGATGTAAAACCTGCAAGGGAAAAGAAGTCGAAGGCCAAAGCCGAAACCAAAGCTGAGACCGGGACGGATAATGAGGTAAAGACCGAAAAGAAGGGCGAACAGAAAACGGAGACAGCCCAGGAACGAAAGCCCCGTGAGCCACAGATGGTAACTGCCAACGGTGAAAAGGTGACTCATGGTCATGCCTACCAGAGTACCACTAATCCTGCCGACTGGTATTTTACCGCAAAGATTGACGGACAGCAACTCAAGCCTCAGAAGATGGATGCAGCCGACCTTGCTGCCTATCAGAACAAGGAAATGACGGTGCCGCAGCTGATGGAACGCTACTATCCGACAAAGCTGATGCCGAAGGTATCTGAGGAAGCCTTCCGTATGCCAATGGAAATTGCAGGACCAGACGGTTCCATAACCGTAAACAAGTTCAATGTCTATAAGGAGAAGGACGAGCAGCGTCCTGACTTTGGGAAATACAAATTCTATGTTCAGGTTGGGGATACGAACATGTCTGCCGTGGCTTCACGCCAGGACCTGAATGCCTACTTTGACAGGGTGGCCACTCCGAACCAGCTTATTGAGAAGAACTTCGGGGAACGTCTGCATCTGAAATCCGCATACGAGAAGTATCAGCTTCCTGAAGGTGTTGACCCCAAGGGTGTGCGTGTGGCCAAGGACAGAAACGACAACAAATGGAAGGTGTCGGTTGACCTCGGAGACAAGGGACAGACTTCCCGGCATGAAATCTCCTTCGATGACGGCTATTCTCTTTTCAAGACCAAGACGGCTACAAGAGAACAGATTGCGGCCAAATATCTGAATACGGAAATAACCGGTATGCTTGCCGCCAACACCGTAAAGGTGGAGAAATCGGCTTCTATGAAAATGTAACATAATCAGAAAACTAAAATACAAGTTATATGTCAGTTAAAATGAATCATGAGGAGCTTGTGGAGCTTCTGCAGGAGGGTAAAATCGGTTTCCTCCGCTTTGTTATGGACAGTGAGAATGCAGATGATTATCTGGAGTGGTGCCGGTCACACGGTACGGACCCTTCGGATGAATCGGCCGAGTTCTATGTGGAACAGACGGACATCGAGCAGATGGACCGTCAGGTAATGGATGACGACAGCTATGGCATCTGGAACTGACTCTCAGGGAAACAGCGGACAGGCGGCCATAGACCGTTTCGCTGCAATGATGATTGAGCGTATGCAGCAGATGAAGGATACCGGATGGAAACAGGGATGGATTGGAGGTGCATCGGGTTATGCCGGACTGCCGCAGAATGTGGGTGGCCGCAACTATTCGGGTTCCAATTCCTTTTTCCTTCAGATGCATACTGCAGCCATGAACTACCAGCTTCCGGTATATTTGACTTTTAAGCAGGCGCATAACCTGAAGGCTCATGTCCTGAAGGGTGAAAAGGCCTTCCCGGTGGTGTACTGGGATATGATGATAAAAGACAGTCACGGCAAGAGGATAAGCACGGAGGAATACCGTGCAATGAGCAAGGAAGAGAAGAAGGATATGGATGTCATTCCTTTCATCAAGTCATTCCCGGTGTACAATGTGGCGCAGACAAATCTGGCCGAAGTACAGCCGGAGAGGATGCAGAAACTCATGGACAGGTTCAAGGTTCCGGAACTTCGGGATACGGAAGGTATGTACACCCATGCCGCACTCGACCGTATGGTGGAAACGCAGCAGTGGCTTTGTCCGATACGTGCCGACAAGCGTGAGAACGGTGCCTATTATTCTCCCTCAAAGGATATTGTGGTGCTGCCCATGAAGGCGCAGTTCAATATCGGTGATTCTCCGGAAGAAACCTACCGTGGTGGAATGGAGTATTATTCTACCATGCTCCATGAAATGACTCACTCCACCATGACACCGGAGCGTCTGAACAGGGAGATGGGCGGCAGGTTCGGTGACCCGAAATATGCCAAGGAGGAACTGGTGGCGGAACTTACGGCTGCCATGATCAGCCATTCCATGGGATTTGATTCCAGGATAACGGACAACTCTGCTGCCTATCTGGACTCGTGGATCGGTGTACTGAAACAGGAACCGAAGTTTATCGTATCAGTCATGGCTGACGTGAACAAGGCTTCGGACCTGATTCTTGACCATGTGGATAAACAGCGTCTGGCTCTCGGCGAGCAGCCTTATCTGGCAAAGAATGACCCGCTGGCTCCTGTCAGTGCGGATGAGGAGATGCCTTTCAGGAATGCGGCCATTGTCAAGACCCGTTCCGGAGACTATGCCATCCGTGCGTCATACGATGGTGTGGAGCTGGGACTGAAGAAGGTATCCAAGGAAACGGCCAGGACTTTCTTCCAGCTTACGGACTGGAAGGACAAGGAGGCTTTCCTGAACATGACTGCACGGAAGACATACGAACCGGAGATTACTATGATTGGCAGGAACCGGAATGCCGGTATAGGACTTGGTATATGAAATCTGTATAACATCTTAAATCGGAAAGCATGAGTGACTACAAGGTTAATTTCAGGGAAATGAAATCCCGTGTAGGGATTGACGATATTGCATACGCCCTGGGATACCGTCTGGACAGGAAGGCCGGTGTCGGACGTTACATCGAGCTGGTACTCGGTGAAGGCGGTAACAAGAGGGATACGCTGATTGTCAGTCATCCCAACGACAAGGCAGCACAGACGTTTTTCCGGCGTGACGGTTCCAAGGGCGATGTGGTGACACTCATCCGTGAGAATCTTTCTTCCTTTACGGTATCAGGAAAGGATGAATGGCAGAAGATAGCCAAGGTCATGGCACGTTTCGCCAACATGCCTGAACCTGAATACAGGGAGGACAGGGAGTATGTAAAATCAGCAGGAAAATCATCTGGTGTGTTTGACGCTTCCAGATATGAGGTAAAGCCGGTTGACACCGAAAAAATACCGGGACTGTTTTCCCGGCGCGGACTGTCCAAAGCGACCGTAACTGCTCTTTCGCCTTTTATTTCCCTTATAAGGGACAGGAACAACGAGAAGTTTGAGGGTTACAATATCGGATTCCCATATACTGACGGAAAGGGAAATGAAGTCAGGGGGTATGAAATCAGAGGACATGGCGGCTACAAGTCGAAGGCTGCCGGTACAGATTCATCATCTTCGGCATGGGTGGCTGTTCCTTCGGGTATCAGTCCGGACAATGTGAGAAGCGTGTTTTTCTGTGAATCTGCATTTGATGCCATGGCCTTCTACCAGATGAACCGGATACAGATTGGGGACAGTGCGGCTCTGGTTTCACTGGGCGGCACATTCTCTGACAGGCAGATAACCGGAGTCATGGAACGCTTTCCCAATGCACGTGCCTTCGACTGTTTTGACAACGACCTGGCCGGGAGGATATACGGACTGCGCATGATGGCTCTGCAGGAAGATATTCAGATGAAGATAAGCAGAACTGACGGCGGCATCCGGATTGAAGCGAAGGGAAAGGTATTCGAGCCTGACATGGAGCGTCCCCTACTGGCCCAGGTTGCCAGGCAGCTGAACATCCGGTACCATATGGGACAGTGGCTTCCTCCGAAGGTTTTCAAGGACTGGAACGACTGCCTGCTGAACAGGCCGATGGAGCCGGTGATTTCACCTCATAAGGAGGAACGTGAACAGAATCTGAGCGAACAAAGGAATAAAGGACGTAAAATCTGAATGATATGGACAGAATCAAGATAAGAATAACGGTAGTGGCTGCCCTTGCAGTTTTTCTGCTAAAAGGTACAGACACTTTTGCACAACAGACAGACCCGACACTGACGGGTGCTGTCTTTGCACAGACTTCCACTTTGAAGAATATCTATGACAAACGTCAGAAGGCTCATGAGAAAATCATTGCTGCCGAGACTGCCGTAACGGTTGCTCTCGACAGGGTACACAGTGTGGAGGACAAGATGCTGGAATATCTTTCCAATGCACAGGGTGCCATGCAGAATCTCTATCAGATTAAGCGTGCCGGAGAACTGGTGGGCACGGAGATACCACAGAACTGCAGCCTGCTGCTCAAATCGGTCGGCAGTAACCTGAAGGGTACGGCCATCGCTGCAATCGTCTCGGACGAGCTGGCTGATGCCGCAACCCAGATGGCTGTGCTTTATCCGTTCATGAAGCAGCTGGTGACTTCCGGAAGCTATGATACAGACGGTTCTGACGGAGGCAAGGAGAAGCACAAGGTAAACCTGCTCAGTTCTTCCGAGCGGTACTACATAGCAAACGAGGTACTGACCAGACTGGAGGCCGTCAACACCGACCTCTTTATCCTGGCATGGCAGGTACGCACACTCTCATGGAACGACCTCTGGTTCTCTCTTGACCCGGAAGGATGGGCAAACGTGATGTCCGGCAAGAACATCATAGGAGGAATCGTTGCGGACTGGAACCGGGGGTTCTCATTCAATTAATTCAAACAATGTAACTTATCAGGAATATGGATTCAGAAAAGAAGATTATAGGACGCTGTCCGTTCTGCGGCGGCAACGTGGTGAAGACCTGCAAGGGGTATCGCTGCGAAAACAACACAGGTGAGCATCCTTCTTGTGTGCTCAACATCAATGCCATCATCGGCAACCGGAAAATGAATGACGAGGAGATTGCCGAGTTTCTGGAGAAACGCCGTATCCTTCTGGACGGCTTTTCCACCAAGGAAGGGAAGACTTTCCCGACAGTGCTGGAACTTGCTGATGACGGTGCAGTCAATATGCAGTCTGTTATCGGCAGGTGTCCGCACTGCGGCGGCGAGGTACGTGTGGGAACAAGGGCTTTCAACTGCTCAAACTACAGCAATCAGGAAGCACCGTGTTCATTCGCCATATGGAGGAATATAGGAGGCCATCAGCTGACACTGGAAGAGGCAAAGGAACTTTGTGAGAAAAACATTACTTCATCCGAACTGGAGATGTACCGGGAGGACGGTTCAATTTACCGCAAACGCCTCGGTCTGGCTCCGGACAAACTTCAAATCGTAAAGATATGAAACAGAGAAAAAAACTTCTGATACTGCCTGCAGTGGCAGTCCTACTCGGAATGGGAACCGGCTGTTCCGACAACATCGAAAATAAGGCACAGGATATGGCCAAAAAGGCACTGATGGCTTCGGTGGACAATCCGGAATCCGTAAAGTTTGTCGGAATCAGCAAACCGGATTCTGTATTTGGCCGTGAGTATGTTACCATGAAGGAGAAGATGGCTCTTTCTGTGGCCATGATGAAAATCAGCCGCAGGTTTATGGAGGATACGGATTTTGATAATCCGAACGTAGAATGTCACGGGATGTCAGGGCAGATGAAACGTCAGATGGATGCCATGACGGCACTCCGCTCTCTGATGGTTACGGAAGAACTGAATACTGCAGGTGATGAAGCCAGTCTGGAACGCAAGCCGTTCAGCGGATGGAAAGTGAAGGTTGAGTACGAAGCCACTGATTCTGACGGACAGCCATACCGTTCTGAATACTGGTTTATTATGGACAAGGAAGCACAATGTGTAATCAGGTCATTTGAAATTCCATTGTTATGAAACTGAAAAGATTTTTATTACCGATACTGGCATGGAGTGGGCTGATGCTCACTTCCTGCCATTGCCAACATGAAGAAGTTACCGAACTGTTATCTTCCCTTCAGGTTGGCAATGTGGTTTGTTCGGACGGAAATATATTGTCCATGGACAAATTCAAGCAATCTGACAAGGAAGCTGTTGCCATAGTTTTCCATGTAAACCGTAGTGCTGAAACTGACAATCTTGGTTATGCGGTTTACATTCATGATATAGAACCGCTGGCTTTTGCCGACAGTCTTGGTATTGATCAGGGTACTTCTGCATCATTGACTGATGAAGACGGAAATGAGAATACCTATTCTTTGTTCAATAATGATGAAGTTCAATCACCAATGGCTATCAAATCTTTTGATTTGTGGAGTTATGGACAATCGGCCTATATTCCTTCTGTCCGACAACTTTCTTATCTGTTTACTGTTCGGCATCAGATTAATAAATGTATAACCGAAGTCGGTGGAATTCCAATTAATCTGAATCCTGGCGAATGCTGGTTGTGGTCATCTACTGAAGTGGAAGGGCAAAAGGAAAATAAGGCTTGGCTTTACTCTATACAGTCAGGAACTATTCAGGAGACACCGAAAGATTAAGCGCATAAGTTCAGGCCTGTCATTTCTGTATATAAGATCCAATAAGATAAAAGGTAAGCCTCCGGTAAAGAACGTATTGCAAAATATAAAAATTAGCCCCGACTCAGTACTATTCGTTCAGATTCGCCTCCGAGTCGGGACCAATAGCATCAAATTATATCAATTCAGAAAAGATTTGTTGTGATTTGTTTCGCCTAATTACGTGGAAAAAGTTCTGTCATATCCTTTTTATCCATTTCATAATACGGTATTTTCCTCAGTACGTCCTCCATCTACACTTTAAGGCCAACTTCGGCAAACTAGCATGTTCCGATAAGGTAATATACAATGGCCGTTCTGTATGCCGATGCGTCGTTGCCACAGAACAGATAGTTTTTCCTTTCCCAAAGCCAAAGGCCTTATCGCATTCTCAATGAGATTGTTGTCAATGTTCACCCTTCCGTCATTTACATATCTGGAGAGTCTGGGAAGAAGTGGGAAGATGTATTCTATAGCTTTTCCGGTACGGCTCTTAAGCAGCGCCTTAAAGTATGCATCCTGTATCCACCTTTCAAATTCCAGTATCACAGGGTAAGACTCACGGATACATTTTTCCTTGGGTTCTTCAATAGAAAGCCCAGCTTCGTCAGCCTCAGATTCGACTTTGTACAGTTTACCTATATGGCATAATGCCTGTGTAGCCAGTGCCCTGTTCTTGTCAAGTGCTTCCGTAAACTTTCCACTTGCATAGGCCCAACAGCCGAACAGCGTGATACCTTTCACTCGTTCGAACTGTTCGTAGACATCATAGCCGTCGCACTGCGTAAGCCCGACATAATTGCCGAGGAGTTTACGGGCAACCTTCCCACTACGGCTGCCACGGTCATAATGGAATACGACATCTACGGTGATGCAGTTACGCAGACAGCACTCATAACCTTTTCTCGTCTTGTACTTTTCGTTGTCAATAACAGGAATCACACTCTCGTATAACTATACATATTCACTCGAGAGTATCTGCTTCTTAAGGAGATTATATATAGAAGCTTCAGCTTTTCCACAGCCGCCTCATACCATCCACCCATGGTCGAGTTATGCCGGACTCACGGTACTGTTGTATAAGGCGAAGAATGGCAGATGATAAATGAACTTTCCGATGATGATGTCAGTCAGTACGGATGTTCCTGCCATATATTTTCCCACAGATACCAAAGGAAACGGACTGATAAGGATATGTCTCTCTTCCGGGTGCTTTTCCTTGAGTTCTGATTTTCTTATTACATTGTGACTGATAGTCTTTACTATATAGACTTTCTCCGGGATACGTTCCAGACGTAGAGTCTCTTCGGTTTCGATTTCAACGAAATCATCTTTAAGTTTACCGTCTTCTGTTATAGTACCTTCAGGGTAAAGATTGATTTCCTTTACAGGCAGCAGGGAGGGTATCAAGAGGCTTGCGGACAGTTTTCCCTTTGACCTTGATTGTTCTTGTCTTCTCTTCTTCCGTCTTGTGTGTTTCCTCCTCAAGTCCGGCCCTCTCATCAGAAGACATTTCCTGTTGTGTAAACAGCGACAACTGGTTGTTGTCAAGAGGTAGTTCCTTCTAACTCATACGACCGAACATCTTCTTTCTAAGCCAATTAAGGAATTGTTCTAGGGATGCCACTTTCCCTGAAAGTGCATCGTTTTCCTTGCAAAGCCTTTCATTCTCCTGTATTATTACCTTTATCCATTTTTTATAAATACCTGTATACCGTATTTTAGCGTAAAGCATAATAAAATATGCTAGAATACACAACATTACAGTGTATTAAATACCGGTTATTTTCGAAGCTTTCTTAGGCTTTCAAGTCTGTTTCTACGTGAATCTCCAGATTCTATAATACCCTCCACTATCATTACAAGATCACGCCATTCTATTCCTCGCAGATGTTGTCCTTATTAAAGAAGCCGGACTTACCAAACGTACCGGCCTCCAAAAGCGTGGAATAGAGTACCATTCCACCTGCCTCCCAATGGAGAAGTTTGATACGGTTGTGTGCACTGTTCATAAAAATGTAAACATTCCGTTATATGGATCATGCCCCATGACATCAGTCACTATACCACTGAGTGTATGGAAACTCTTCCGCATATCCGTCGAACCGTTGTACAGCAGATAATGAAGACTGTCGTTAAGGTTAAACATGGCTGCAGGCTTGAATGATTGAATAAAATTCCTGTAGGCTGAGTTCTTCCTGAATGCGTATTGCATCTCCTTTTGGTGTACGTATCTCTATACTTTTAAATCCGGATGACGATTCTCCTTTGGGTTTACGGACGCTCTGACCGGTAAATTACGGGACAGGAATAAATGTGCCGCTTTGTCCCTATTCTATAAAATCGCCATTATAAGTATTGTCAGAAGACTGTCCTTCTGCATAACGTGATTTACTTTCATAAAATCTCCTGACATGGATATTGAGTTCCGCCAGCCTTGATTTATTAGTTACCTTGTGTTCCTTGCAGTACATTATAATTTCTGCAACTTCTTCTCGTGTCATCATAAGCTTCGTGTTTGGAGACAAAGATACTGGTAGAGAGGTTACAGAAAATACGTACTTTACCGGAGGCTTTCATTCAAACAGATAAAACAGAACTTCTCCTTAAAATACTTCTATGGGGAAAGTGCAAATGCGATTAAAATACAGATCTTGGTGACCCTTATAACCAATCTGTTGATTATGGTAATGAAAAAAAGAGCTAAATCGTTCCTTGAGCTTCTCCGGTCTTGCAACAATGATAAGGATTACACTTATGTATTATGTAGTCGTCCCTTAAGAATATCTTTATCTATTGGTATTCAGCAATTTAATCAATAAAAGTCTTTGATAAACCTGCAAGTTTTCTTATCTTTAGGTTAAGAAACTTGCAGATTTTATGATTATAAACGCGAACAATAGCTCTTCTTTATTCAGTAACCTGTCTGACATGCTGAACCAATCACACCCGCTTTACCTGTTGGCTGACAAAATAGATTTGGGAAAATTTGAAACAGCTTCATAATCTGTCAGATGAGTCTTTGGTAGAACAATGGATTGAGAACGCTTATTATCAGTATTTCTGTGGCATGCAGGAGTTCACTCCGTCTTCCCCATGTGCCTCTTCAGAACTGGTTCATTTCCGCAAACGTATCGGTGAGCAGGGAATTGAACTCATTTTTCAGGAAAGCATTCGTGTGAATAACTAGGAGGATGATGATCACCATCATGATACGGCCTTTATTGATTCTACAGTTCAGGAAAAGAATATAACTTACCCCACGGATACAAAGTTGCATAAGAAGATCGTGAAAAAAGTCCTTGGTATTGTAAAAAAGCTAAGTCTACCCTGCGTCAAAGCTATACCCTTGTGTTGAAGAGAATCTAGCGTGAGCAGCGTTTCCAGAATCATCCTAAAAGTAGGGGAAAAGCCCTCAGAACAGACAGACGTTTACGTACAATAGCCGGAAGATTGGTTAGGGAACTGAAGCGTAATCTTAGAGAAAATCACGACTATGACAAATTGCTTGGACTCTTTGAAACCATTCTTTCCCAAAGGCGGAATAGTCGGAAAAAGAAATATTCCATTCATGAGCCAGAAGTGCAATGTATCAGCAAGGGTAAAGAGCATAAGGAATACGAATTCTGCAACAAAGTATCCATCATACGTTCTGTAACAGGCATTATTCTTGAAGCCATGTCCTTCCTCAATGAATATGATGGTCATACCATAGAGTCTTCCTTGGAGCAGGTAGAACGGTTAACCGAAAGAAAGATTAACGTACTGGCTGGTGATAGTACATATTCCGGAGCATACCCGTTCACTTTCCGGCAGCTTATTAGGGTATAAA